>ERZ773046.202-NODE-202-length-41287-cov-4.973491_pt1 | contig 41287 bp, 58 predicted proteins | sample MGYA00580634_ERZ773046 | MGnify/ENA primary metagenome ERZ773046 (study PRJEB29015, sample SAMEA2738127) | human oral metagenome | biome: human oral; feature: human-associated habitat; material: saliva | place: China | collected 2159 ... | reverse complement strand
ATAAATGGATGATTGTTACAGGGTTAAGTGCGGCCATAACAACCGCACTTTTTATTAGACCTGAGGGTATGTTGAGATTACAAAATCTTTTGCTGTACTCGGATCGATTTCACCGCTTTCCAGTTTTGCTTTTTACTACTCTACTTTTCCACCAGCAAACATATATGGGTTTACATAGCCTATATATGTTTCAGGACTAAAATCTTCAGGTTGTGCCTTAACTAGCTCACCTAAAGCCCATTCATAAGGGATTTTTTCCCACCCTGGCACAGCTTGGATGGTGAAAGTATTTACAGATAAGGATTCTTTCCCTTCGTCCTTTTTGGCTTTTGAGATATACGATGCAATAGTGACAAATGTACTATTATTGACATAGTCAACTTGCAAGCCTGTGACTGCATGATGTTCTGACATGGCGCCAGTACGAATATCTTCGATTTGTTTTGTGATGTATTTCATTTTTACTCCTTATTGAGACATTGTTGTTGTGTTTGATACTGCGTAGGCTGCAATACAGATTTTGGGTCTACCGCCACTAATGTCGAAGAACTCTGGCGGCGGGTTTTCGTCGTGATGCGTATATAAATACCTGTGCGATTGATTAGCCTCGACCGTGAATGTTTTATGCGAATTAACGATAAAGAAAATTCGCTTGACCGGTGCGGCTGCTATATTTATCAACGATTGATAGAACCCAGCAGTTTCATAAACCCTAGCCACAAACACCTCGCACAAATTACCACCAACCAACTGATTAACCTCAAGTGTTCCTGTAAATTTACCAGTTACAGCTTCCAGTCTTGCGCCTTTGATTACGCCACCTTCGACAATCGCACCTTTTACTGTACCACCGCTTACCACGGCACCATTAACTGTTCCACCATTGACTGTCGCACCATTAACGGTGTTACCAGTAATAACACCACCAGTTATTCTTGGTGCTCTAATTTCTTGGTTAGCCATAATATGGTTGCCACGGATTGTGTCTGCAATGATACTGCCACCATGAATTGCACTTACACCAGCGTTTGCCCATGGACTAGGCTCTGCCGAATATTCGGTACACTCTTCAAGCATTGCTCTCATTAAGAGCAATCTCTGCTTTCCATTACCACGGCTAGAGATTTGCAATCTTACATATCCACTTTCTGGCGCGGTGAATTTTGAGTAATATCTAGGCATATTCATAAAGCCGTGATACCCATCATTTCTACTGCCGCTGCTAGCAATCACTCCATCAGTAGTAGATAACCTTCCTGAGTTTACGCCAGGGCTACTTTGTGTGTATATAGGATATTCAATTTTGCCACCATGCATTGCACCATAAAATGAGAATATATAGCTTTTGCCAGGTATCAACTTAACATCCTGAGCGATGCTTACAGCCCAAGCATTATCTCCTGTTCCGGTATTCAGCCAGTTTACACATCTGTCTGTATTAGGATCTATTCCGCTGAAAAAATCATTTCCAAATCCGCTATTTTCGTGGTCTAGCCTAAATGCTCCTACCGAAAAATTTCCATCACCGGTTTGCACATCTCGCCAACCGAACGGCTTTCCATTGTTATCTGGAAAAAAAACAGGATTGTAAAGTAAGTTCGTCCCAGAGCCAGCAGAAAACTTATCTCTCGTCACAGACCCAGCTACAACCAAATCACCACGAATACCTACTTGACCATCAGCTACACTAAATACAGGTTTTACATTACCATCATTCGCATTTGCCACAATTCCGAATTTATCAGCCATGACAATGACTGAGCTTTCGTCTTGATTTGCACCAAGTGCGATACCGGCAACAGCAGTCCGTCCACCAGCAATAGCTTGCGTTTTGATTGTGTGCATCGAGCTAACTTTGCCATTAAGTCCTGCTACAGCACTGCTCACTTGTGATACTGTTGATTCTGCATTTCCAACTTTAGCGGTTAAAGCGTTAATTTGTTGTGCATTTGCTTTATCACTTTGAGCTTGTGCTTGTCTTACTGCAGTAATGCCTGATAAAGCTGATTCTGCCTTAGCTGTCACAGTTTTAATTGTTTCAGCTTGTGCTTGGTCTGCTTTTTCAAGATTTTTAATTGCAGTTCCTGATGATTGAGCTTGTGCAGCTATTTGAGCTAATGCACCAGCGACAGCAGTTTGTCTTGTTTTAGCTTCTTCGCCAACAGCATTGTTAATATCTGCTTTAATGGAATTGATAAGCTCTTGACCAAGTTGTGACTTGGTGATTTTACCTTCTAACGCATTTAACAAGTTATCAGGATTATGATCTGCTTCACCAAATACTGCCTCGGTAAATTCACCTTTGTTACCTTGTTTATCTACTCCTCGTAAATAAAAGTAGTAGCCTGTTGATAAAGGCACACCATTAATAACATAGTTACTTTGAGGATATGGCAGTGTTGCCACTTTCACTGCAGAGCTTATGTCATTGGTATTGCTACGCCAAATCTCAGTGCTAAACCCAGGTGTGAATGTCTTAGGTAAATCCCAATCAAGCTCAATAGCAAACAACAAGGATTTAGTGACAAATCTAGGAATATTGAGATTAATCTCAAATGAGCGCGTTACAGGATCTGACAATTGGCCACTTTGGTTTTTAGCTCTGATTTCCGCGGTATAACTACCATCAGGTAATCCTTCAAATGATATTTCTGGATTTTTTAAGTTTAGATATGTTTTAAAAACCTTTCCGTTGCGATATAACCGCACTTCATAGGTTAATAACGTATCTGTTGTTGGTACTGACCAAGTTAGTTTTATACCATCAGCGCTATAAACTACATCAGCGTTAGTTACTTTTGTTAGTCCATTGTGCATTGTTGTAACAACAGGCACAAAACTTGCACTACCATCAACAATCGCTTCTTTTTGCGGTTCGTGCTGTAGTGCGGTTATGGTATAACTTCCATCATCGTTTTCAGTAATTCCGAGCGCACGGTAAAGCTGAGTAGATACTTGCGGTGTTTTTAATACCCAATCATCCATTACGTTCAAACCAACAGGATTGGTTTCTAATGTAACAACTGATTTATTTGTATTATCTACATTGATGATTTTGATTTTCACCAACTGCATTTCATCATTGAGATAACTTAAATAGCTATTACCAGTAATTTCTACAGATTGATCAAGCGTTACTGTCTTTCCGTTTATCGCTACAACGCGCCCACCAAGTGTTTTACCCGCAAAATCATTATCAGCAATTTCAATGATGTCGCCTGGTAAATGTAATAATCCTTGGCGACCGACTACAAAGGTAATAGTACATTGTTCAAGACGAGATGTTTCTAATACCCATTTGCCGTATCGGTGAGCTTGCCCACGACTTGTACAACCATAAGCTGTAATTTTCTTAACATTGTAGCCATAGCGAGCAATCATTAAATCATCTGCGACGTACTCAACTGCCTTTTGATAGAAGTTACGTTCATCAGCATATTCAACTTCTACTGCGGTGAAAATTGTCTTTCCTGCTGCGAATTGGCGAGAGAATTTACCATCAACTACATTTGATTGAGTATATAAACAAACTGGATCTGATGTTCTATCTTGGATAGCTGAAAACTGCGTTCCATTCCAAACTGCAATAGAGCGGAAAACAGATGCCATGTCTGATAGCACGTTATAGGCATCACGCTGTTCTGTAATCCATAGATTAGATACCATTCGTGGTTCTTTACCGCCATATCCATCATCGACTAATTCGTCGCAGTATTTTGCTATTTGATAAAGCTGGAACTTATCTAATCCGTATTCGCCAATTCGTTTACCTAATCCAGCTAAAGAATTAGTAACTAAGTCGTAAAAAATCCATGCGGGATTATCCGTCCACTCTTCCTTCCAGTCACCGCGCCAAATACCCGGTGCATACGTTCTTGTTTCAGGATTATATGTGCTTGGCACTTTCACCAATCGGCCATAAAGCAATAGATTTACATTAGGGAAATTTGGGTTATAGCGCGAATCCGTTTTAATGCCAATTAATGCCATGTTTGGGTATGACAGTTTAGTATCAATGATTTCTGTATAGCTGACCCAGTGAGTGCCATTCTGTAACCGCTGTGATTTACTATCAGCCGTTAATCTTTTGACTGTAATGGTAAATGGTTTAGGCGGTAAATTATCAATGATATAACTGCGATAAAAACGAGATGATGATTTACCACTAATATTTTTTACTGCTCGTTGGATTCCATTGATTAAGATTTCAAGTGATACAGATGTTCCCTCTGTATCGCCATTATCATTTTGAGAAAATAACGCACTTACACCACATGTAATTCTTAGACGTGTCACATCAGGATCAATAACGGTTCTTGTTACAGGGGTAACATTTTTGATTTCAGCACCAACTGATACTTCACGCTCTGACATTTCAAACCCCTGTAGTGGCATTTGATCCTGCGTGCCGAGTGTATATGCTATCTCTGTGTTTTTGAAATTGAAACTTGACTCATCATTATCATCAACACCGTTTGCATTTTGGATTGGCGTATTGTCAAAGTAAGTCGATTTCCATTTATTGGCTGGACCTTTGATTGGACCAAGAGAGATTAAACCAATAGCACGTAATCGTTGCGAAGAACGAAGGCTATCAGGTGCTTCATGTGGTGTGCGCGCTGAACCTTGGCTTTTACCGCCCATAAGTACCTCTTTGAAAGAAAACCGCCTATAAGCAGTGCCTATAAGCGGTTAAATTTATTAGTGATATACTGATTTACTACCTAAACATCGTCAAATGTTTCAATCCCTTGAGACACCAGTACAAGACTGGTCATCATCTTACCGTACAATAACGGAATAGGTCTCCCTTGCGGAGTTAAATTACGAAGATTGCTAAATGATGTACTTTGTTTCTTTTCACCTTCATCAATTTTAGTATTCATATCTGGCGGTCTAGAAAGCAATGTTATTGCTCCACCTAATGCCATGGCTGCACCAGACATACCAAACATTAATGCAGTACCATATCCGACACCATAATATTGGTAACTAATAATACTCGCTGCAATAATTACAATGCCGGCAACAATTTGAAATATTCCCGCACCATTTTTACCAGAGCCAAGAATCACTGGCGTAAAATGCACCGTACAATCATTTTTCAATGAAATTATAGGCGTTGTTTTTAATTGTTCTTCAGATAGATATTTACTGCCAATACGAACTTTATAATAGCCATTTCTCAAATGCTCACGTAAGCCACTAATTTGAGATAACAGTCCACTCATCAATTCTCTGAAATTACTTACTTCAAGTTCAATCGGCTCACGGCCAAATCGTTTAAGATTGCCGTGAAATGTAATTTTTGCCATTCTGAATGTCTCCAAATTGAATGAGTGGAATTAAGCCAAAAACCATCATAAGGTACGCGTGTAGAGAGCCGACTTTCACTATGATGAATCATCATCTGATCACCTAGATACACCCCTGCATGATTAGCTACATTTGCACCGACTTTAATTAAGATCACATCGCCAATCTGCGGTTCTTCATCAAAAGGAATTTTTTCAAATCCACAACGAACCAAGCCTTCTTCATATAAATTGGAATGCTCAAACCATTCAAATTCGTAAGTGGATTGATCGGGCAATTCAATACCGGCTAACATATAACAATCAAGAATGATATTTCGGCAATCTTGTTTATTGTTTTCAAATTGACGACCAATCAGCGGTGAAATAGAACGGAACTGTTTAATGTCGTCATCCACCACCAGCCAAAAATCTAACTGTGTTCTAACCTGACATTCTCTGTCAGCAATGGATAAATATGGCAATCCTTTTTCAAAAGCAGAATCAGGGTGAGAATGCACCAGCGCCACAATGACACCACGTTCTTCAGCAAGAAGAAAATCATCTGGCGATATTTCAAAAAAATTAACAGGATCGTGTGAGATGTTTTCGCAAGGGATATAAGAGAAACTGTCTTTAAATACAACAAAGCCACAACATTCTTGTGGCGCTGTACTTTTAGCGTGTGACAGTATTTCTTTTTTTAGTTTGTCAGAAATAATCATGATCAATTCCCATACTGAGTTGTGCTTGGGAAACCGCCAAACGGTAACACAGCATTCTCGCCAAATCTCAATTTACAACCACGGATACAATGCGAACATTTGTCTTTATTACGGTCGTTCGTTGGTTTATCAAATTCATCGGCAACAGGTCCACCTGTATAACCGCATTGTGGCGAACGATATTGCCAAATACAAACATCCGATGTAATCATCAACAGAGGGATTTTTGCGTTATCCGTTTCTGCAGGTGATGCCAGTTCAAAAGTAGCTTGTTTATCATCAAGGCTTTTTAATTGCTCAATGATGTAATAACTCACTGCTTCTTGTGTAGGATCTGCCTGAGCGTTTTTGCCACCTTCAAAGTTGCGGGCATCAAGAAACTGCGCATAAACCAATCTACGAGTAACTTTACCACCAACGCCTTGTCCTAAATTAACCGCAATACCAGTAATGATGCCATATAGGTTAGATACTGTTAATGTCGGACGAGAACTTGGGCCTTGCCCACTAATTTCAAATCCATCTGCTTTAATTGGATAGGCTTGATACTCATTCCCCTGCCACCAAATATTGGTTCGCCCTTGGTTTAAACCGTTGTGGAATCGATATAATTCACCTGCAGTATTAGAACCGTTAGTCGGGGTAATATGGCGTAAGTCTATTTCCCATAACTCAATCAGTGCGCCTTGTTCCAGTTTTGGCAAAAGTGCGGTCATTTTTTCAGGGAGATTTTTAGGCATATTTGCTCCAATAAAAAACCCGATCGGAAATGATCGGGTGGTGATTTTAAGCACGCCCAAAGCCGCTTACAGTTTCCCGTAAGCGGTAAGTGCGGTCGGATTTTGCGTTATTTTATAGGATATCTAGCTGAAATCCTGTTGCTTTTGGGTTGTAGGCTCTAAGGTATTTTAAGACTCGCCAGTTATTTCCTTGCTTACATTCAAATTGCTCTGTAATGCGGTTCAACACATTATGAGCCTGACGGAGAGTGCTACGATATTCGTAAGCGATATCATGCACCGGTGCGGCATAATGTGAACCAATTTGTTTTAATGCAGGGTGAATTGTTTGACAAAGCTCGGTGCCACGCAATAAAGCAAACCATGCCCAAACGAGTTGTTGAAGTTCATATTCGGTAAATTCAAAGGTGAATTTCTTTTCAGATTCAGTGATAAGCTCACCTTCAAGCACAATTCTATGCACATATTCAACCGCACTTTGTAATTTGTCGGCGGGGATGTCTTCTATGCGCTCTACGTTCATATATTGATGAACAAGATTATAAGCATCGGAATAAATCAAGCCTTTCTTGCTGACTAACATATTTACGGCATTACGCAGGCCTGTACGATCGTCTGCGGTTGTTTTTGATTCATATTTTCCTGTTTTGCGAATAGTAGGTAATACTTCTGATGTAACCCATTTTCTAAAACGGTGTGGGATAGATCCTTTTTTCACTGCGTCACGGCAGCGTAAGATCAAAGTGTACATTCCGCTTTCGCTGACAATATTCATTTCTTGTTGTCCGCTAGGGGTGTAAATTAAACTTACACCCTTTTCATCTTCATCTAACGCAATTAAAGACATACGAGAGTTTGTTAGACCGATTGCATCGCAAACGTCCTTAGCAACAAACCAAGGTTCATTATCAATGGCTAAAGTGCGGATAGAATTTGATTCAAAGTTGAATGTAGAGAGTTGGGATTGAGTTTTCATTGAACATTTCCTTTTGATGGATTGATAATTTACCCATAATTGGGCGACCAACGGCTCAAAACCTGTGTTCAATCAGGCGGAGTTATTCCCTTTCGGTATTGTATTCCTCGCACCGTCGGTCATTGATAATTTTATAATGGCGGTAAAATTCTCAAATTTTAGATACAAAAAAATCACGCTGACGGGGTGAATAATACCGTTGAACATAAGGCTTTTGAGACCTTGAAACACATACTAATAAAAAAGCCCCTTGGGTGTCAAGGGGCTTTCTTACTTATTATTTCTAGTTCAATGAATTTAATCGCTCTACCGCTTTCTTTGCTGCTGAAACCTGCTGAAAAGCACTCATTTTAGATACATTTTCCGAGAGAAAATAGCAACATAGTGTGCGTTTGTCTTTAAGCATTTGCATATCTCTAGCTAATGCCTTAGCCATTTTTGAATCTGAACTCTTAAACCGTTCAATTAAGTATTGATGTTCACCTAAATTTTGGTGACTAACCTCTAATCCAATGTGATGTTCATCTGCAAATGCTTTTGCTAAATGGTAAAGATAGTAATAAGCGTGTTTTATACTATCTCGCCATTCTATCTCGCTCTCCTGACTAGCAAGCAACTCTGATCTTACAATCAAATCAGCTGATGTAATCATTCTGTTGCCTCGCAAGTAATATATAAATTCTCTAAGTTAAGTTCGTGTTTTTCTTCAAAATCCACGATAAATTCAGATAATTCAGCATTACATTCTGCAACACGCTCAACATCATCATTATTTAAACATTTGACTATGTTTATAGAATAGTGCCTATCTTCAATTAGTCTATCTTCTTGGTGTAAGATCCATTTAAAGGAAATGTGTTTTGAGATAACTGATAATGTTCCTAAACCAAACTCAAGCATTAATTGTGAATTACTGCCAAAGAATTTTGCGAAAATCTTATCTTCATAAAAAGAATAACTTTTTTTCTCAAGTTTATTCAAGGTCTCAACAACAATCTTACTCTCGTCATAAGCATAAAAATTAGAGAAGGTAGAACGCAATAAGTGTAATATACCTGTATTTGTCTTACTTAGCTCTAATGCTGAACGAAAAAGTGATAGTGCTTGTATATGGTCACCCAAAACATTACAGCATACACCAAAATTATAATAATGTTCTGCACTAGGATTTAATGCTATAGCTTTATTCCAGTACTTAAGACTTTCAAGATCACCTTGATAAGCGAGCAAAAGACCGCGTAGAGCAAATGAAATATCAGGTTCGACATTCTCCAAATCATCTAAATCTTTATTTAATGCTCTCAAATAAAAAGGATTAATCTCTTTCATAAAACGAGTGTTATGTATCCGCTCTTGAATAGAGCTAGCCTTTGTAACTGGAATAGCAGACATATTAGAATTCTCCTCTATCCTTGAGATCATACAAAAATATGCCTTTGATGTAAACACGCCTGTGTAGATCAGGAGTCTTAAGAATCACTCCCCATTACTTAAACTCTAAACTGTCAATAGAGGCAATTCGATTTGCATTTTATCTTCCATAATACGGATAACACCTTCTAATACCGGTTTTTTGCCTTTCCATTCATTCAAGGCTTTACCACAAAAACTGGCAAGCTGTTTTTCGGCTTTGTGTTCGCCTAGCAGTTGATAATACTTTTCAAGCAATGTTTTACTACCTTTGGATAGTTCTTCTGCCATATAATCAAAGGCTTTAATATAGGAAATTTTGATCCCGATTGCCTTTTTAGATTTATAACCCATTACTAAAAGGATAAAACCGTTTTTGGTTAAATTGTAATATGGAGTTGGCTTTCCATTCTGTAACTCATTGATTTTAAAACAAACCTCAAAATTGAGTTTTGCAAATTCCTCATCACAGTTTTCAATAAGCATTTTAATATCACGCAACACATTATCGTGTCGCTTACCAAAAACCTTTGCCACAATTTCTGATGTGGTAACGGTTTGATGATCTTTAATTTGTACAAATTGTTTAAAATTTTCTGGATTTGCTAATTGCATAATTTGTCCTTTTGTAAAATTTAGATAATAAAAAACCCGACCATCTCTGATCGGGTTGGGATTGTTTTATTCGTGGGTTACACGACTTCTTCAAATTCACAAGTAAAAGTCGTATGTGTTTTGGTAACTGAACGTGGGAATTTAGTACATACAACTTTTACCAATTCACCGCCAAGTGCTACGTCCTTAAAATAAAAGGCACGAACTCCGCCGTGCTCTTTCATAAAGTTGCGGAATTGTGCCGATTCTTTGTTTTTGATCTTGTAGGTGATGGAATACTTACGCAGTAGAGTATTTATACCATCTTCCATTCGTTGCTGATAGCCATTTCCAAAATTAAGCACTTTCCGCTTTGGTTCTTCATCAACCGTATAACCAGGCTGCGGACACCAAGGCAATGTTTTTAAAGCCATCTCATCTCCTTATCCAAGCATTCCACCTGGACGACGTTGTTTTCTTAACACTTCAAGTACATTTGCTTGGATTGCTAGTGCAAGCTCTTTACCTTGTGCTGCTTTTTGCTCAGCAGTTACGGTTTCATTTCCGTTTTTATCAATATTTATTGTTATTGATACTTCGTTATTGGTTGATGCTCCACCACCGCTAAACAATCCGTCATAACTATCAGATTTGCCACCAACATGACCGCCATTTGCAAATTTAGGGAATCTACGTTGGTTTAAGGCATTCATAAAACCAACACCGTAGTGATCCACAGTCCGAGATGTCATCACAAACTCGTTATTGGATAACCAAGCCGGGATTGAGTCGCTTGTTCCTGTTCCTGGCCCTTGGACATGACCGCCGGTAGCAAATTTCATCGTTACAGATTGAATATTTGAAACGATACTGGCTGTTTGACTGGCAGCTCGAGCATACTCAACAAGGTTTTGTGGATATGGCAGTTTTGCTGCCTCAGACAAAGCCAATTGAATGTTGATAATACTTTCCGCAATAGCAAATGCCTTACTTACGGCAAACATGGCCTTATAGGCCGCTGATTGCTGACCAGCCGCATTAGCCATGACCCCTGCCATCGTGTCAAAAGCTGAACTCATCATCTGTGTTGATTGCGCATAATAATCAGCTTCTTTCTTTTGACGTTCAAAATCATATTTATCTTGAATTTCTTTTTTACGACGCTGATATTCCTCCTCCGACAATAATTTCTGTTCATTACCGCTTTGCATTGCATCAAGTAACGCTAAATCTCTAGTTCGCTGGTTTTCGATCTCCTGATTTGGATCGAATTGTGCGCGGAATTGAGATAACGGATCTACAGCGTTTTGTGACACACCTTGCGCATAATCAAACTGCGTCCGTTGTGCGGCTTTGGCAGCTTCCGCCTGATTTAGTTGCCCTGCGTTATAAAGCTCCTGAATCGACTTTAGGTCATCATTCAAATTCGCTTTCAGCAGTTTTTCTGGCGCATATTTACCTGCAAGCTCTAAACGTTGGCGAGCAAAGCGTTCTGCAATAGCCGTTTTTGCGGTTTCATATTCTTGATACGATACAACACCTTTTTTATTGTGTTCTTCCAACCGTTGGAACATTCGCGCTTGCTCTAACTCGATTTCGCCTAGACTAGAGCTGTTTTTCTTGCGAATTTCATCATAGAAACTTAACCAGCTATCTCGAGCATTTTCACCTGATGATTTTCGACCACCTGATTTTTTGTTGCTTTCTTTGATTTGCGTTTCAATTGTTGTCACTTTGGTTTCATCGGAAAACATTTTTTCCAATGCTGCTTTACCGGCTAAAATCTTGTTTAGTGTTTCAAGTGATAACCCAACAGCTTTATCTGCCGCATTAGCCGCAGTGATTGTGCCTGTAGCAATACCAATCAATACTTCGTTGTATTCTGCGCCTTCCTTGCCAAGTAACTCATAAAGACCGGCCAATACATAAGCAGATTTTGCCTGACCTTGCTGTTTGAGTTTTGCAACTTCAAGCTTTTGAGCAAGAGACGTGGATTTCTCTTTCAGCTTTTCCATCGCATCTTTTAAATCTAACGTCTTATCTGCTGCTTTATTTGCACTATTAGCCGTATCATTAAAGCTTTTCGGCAAGTTAGCTATAATGTTATCTGCAGTTTCGGCTGATACACCAAGCAACTTGAATTTCTGCCGCACTTCATCAACATTTTTACCTGCCCGCAACATCTTCTCGCCAAGTGGTGAAAGCATTTTCTCAAGTGACTGTCTTGCAACATCGGCATTTTCTTTAATTACTTGGATTTTGTTTTTTAAACTTTCAATTTCAGCATCATTTGTATTTCCACCAACGCTAATACCATCAAAATCTGCACCAGCCTGTTTTGTCGCTATTCCCGCTTTTAATTTTTCGATTTCAGCGTAATATTTTTCTATATTTTCAAGCTGTTTAGTAATTTTAAGTGATAATGCTGATTCACTGATTTGATCATAAGAATCAGCTAAAGCTTGGTTAGCAACAGACGTATCTAATGCCCATTGTCTAGCTTCTGCCGCTTGTGAACTGAAAAATAATAATGATGTAGCCGCAATACCAATAACACCAGCTGGGCCACCAAGTAAAGCCATTACGCTTTGCAAACCTTTTGCCGCCATCGTTGCAAGATTAGTTGCTGTAGCAAGGTTCCGTTTTGCTGCAGCTTCTGCTTCTGCAAGTGCAATAATTTGAGCTGACTGCACTTTCATTCTTTCACGCAATGCAAATCGAGTTTGTTCAGATTGAGCAAGCTGTAATTGAGCAGTCAAACTAGACATTTCAAGTTGTGCGGCAACTCGCATTGCTGTTGCTCTTTCATAAATGCTTTTTGCTTCCGCTGTATGGGCTAAAGCATTTTTTGCGCTGATAATGCCTGATTTTGCTAACTCTGCACTGTATTGGCTAATTCTACCAACTGCTAAGGCACCAGTTAAAACAATCGCTGCAGTAATTAATTGATCAAGATTTTTCGAAACAAAATCTACACTCTCGCCAAGTTTCTGCGTGATGCCATAAGTGCGGTCAGCTTCACCGGCATATTTAATAAATGATGTTTCAAGATTGGTGTATGACATCGAGAGTGTTTTTACACGTTTCTCGAAATCACTATCCACAGATGATTTTGCTTTTTCAAGTGCAGTTATCACTTTGTTGATAGATAACTCACCATTCTTACCCATATCTTTAAGTGCGCCAACGCTAACACCTAAACCATCTGCAATAGCTTGTGCTAAAGCCGGTGTTTGTTCCATCACAGAATTAAGTTCAGCACCGCGCAACTCACCACTAGCCAAAGCTTGACCGAACTGCATTAATGCCGCTTCTGATGACGCTTGTGCGGCACCTGATAAAGCGACTGCTTTTGATACGGTTTCTGTTAGTTCTACGACTTTTTGCTGACTAATATTTAAAGTATCAGCATTTTTTGCAAAACGTTGATAGATTTGAGCGGTTGCGCCAACAGCTTGATTGGTTCGAGATGATATATCAAACACGCTTTCTGTAGCCTGAGCCATTTCTGTCTGACTATGAGTCACCAGTCTAATACGGTTCTGTAGCTCAGTGTAGCTATCCATCATTGCAATAGCTTGCTTTGACAAATCTTGCGCTCTACCTAAATTATCAAGGCGAAAACTCCATTTTGTTGTCGAATTGATGTTATTGGCAGCTTTCTCAATATTATTTAAATATTGCGTAGTGCGTTCTGAGAACTGACGTGCTTTTTCTTGAGCGCGAGAAAAATTAGCTTCAAATTGTCTAGTAAATTTTCGGGTCTGATACTCCGACTTACTCAATCCATTCTGAAATTGGACTGTATCGAGACTTAACCCAATATACAAACTACCGAGTGATGACATATTTTCTCCAGAAATAAAAAAAGCCCGCATATTGCGAGCTTTCTATATAAACACTAACTATTTAATGATGACGTACTTAACTTCGTTTTCTTTTTCAATTTGCTGTAGCACTTTATTTTCAGTTTTCTTTATAAAGAAAAACATAGCTACTTTTGCAAAAATAAAAAAGGTAATGTAGGCCAGAGAAACACCAAGTAAAATTTTTGTGGTTATGCCTGTTACAGCCAAGATAAAAATAATAGGTAACACAAAGAATAAAGCGAAAAACGCAATAACCTCTTTGCCCAACCAATGGATAAGTTTAACTTCATCTTTAAACATAACCCCTCCTTATTTACTTACCTATACTGTACAAAATACATTCATTTTAATCAATAGGGAGTAGCTAATTTTTTTAACTTTTTTACTAAACAATCAACGATTTAACAAATAAGACTCTACGCCATCATCTTCTTTATCTTCTGATGCCTTATTCTCATTAAAAAATGGCATTAAATCGTTCAATGTTGTGGCTTTCTGTTTTGGATCTTTATGAATTAACGCTAACAAATGAGCAATCTGCGCTGTGCGATAATCATCTCTCCATAAACCAAATGGCTGTTCTTGATAAAACAGCATATATTCCTGAAAATGTTTTTCAGGCATTTGTTCGATTTCTTCTAACGTTTTGCCCAACGCAAGCGATAAAGTTATTTGGAACTTGCGTCGGTCATTAAGTTTTTTGGTTCATCACCCATCAATGCTCGACTTAATTCTTCAGAAACTTCATTATCTAGGCTTGATAATGCTTTCAAGTCATCTTCATTTTCAAAATCAAACAATAGATTTCCATCTTTATCACATAAGCGGAGGGCTAGATTTCGGGCTAAACGATATGGATCGTAAACTTTTCCTAATTGCTTTCCTAATTCATCAGGATCATCATAATCAAGCTCAATACCTTGTGCTTTTGCAATATCACACAATAGTTTGTGCTGGCCAAACAATCCACGGTTCACATCACCGACACTTAATGCTCTCACATAGTACTTTTCGCCAAGAATTTCAATTTCGGTTACTTTAGGTTTATGCTGCAACAATTTGTTTCTCAAATCCATTGTATTTACCCTCTTTTATGGTTAAAATTTACTCGCAGGTAAACTTCTCCTGCAATAAAGGTTAATCTAATAATTAAAGCCAAGAGCCGATCACTCTTGGCTTTTTTTTATTTTTAAGCTACAGGTAAGTGATATTCCTGTTTTGTATGCTTAATAGTTGCACCACTTTCAAATTTACCCATAGTTTCACCAGAGTAACTATTGCCTGATTTGAAATAACCAGTGCCATACATCGTGCCTTGACCATTTGGGAACACTAAACGGAAAGGGAACTTAGATTTAGAAAAGAATTTTTTGCGGCATAATTTTTGCATTTCAGATGTTGGCGCGGTAAAGAACTTCATCTGAGTCTCACCGTACTCGAATTCACCCGCTTCAGTGGCTTTGCCATCATCACACATAGTAGTCACATCTTCTTCGGTCAATGTATCTTCGCTACGCTCTAAATTTCGGAGCTCACAGAAATTATTTGACCATTTCACTAATGCCGCTTTAGCATCAGTAAATACTGTTGGTTGATCATACGCTGACCAATCAACTTCATCAGCCAATGTGATTACATCTGCCGCAACAGATTTAACTGGATAATATCCATCTAGCGCACCTAAGCCGGTAACTAAGACGCAATCACCGGTTTTAAATCCGCTTGACGGAACAGTAATTGTTGCATTTGGTGTTACAGAACAAGCTGTAATTTTCTTACCGACATCTTCGGATGTGCCAATATAAAACCGTGTTTTTTGGAACGGTGTGGTTTTTGCTGCCATGTTTTATTCTCCATAAGCAATTTGATAATTGATTACGCGACGATGTAGCTTTGTATCCGCTTCATAATCGCTAAAATCATTCATGCGCTCCGCAAAATCGAACGCCGCCGAAAGTGCGGTAAAAATCTGTTTGCGCAGGCTAAAAATGTCATCAGGATTTGGGCTGTAAATGTCAATCTGCACCTGATAATCATCAAGATCGCCATCTTCCAGCGCCGAATTTGGCGAGATGTTTGGGAATTGATACACAATCACCGGGAAAGCCTTGTTTGTTTCCGGAATCAGCCCATAAAAACAACGCCCTGACACCAAAGGCGACAGGGCGCTAAAAAGTTTCTTCTGGATCATGTCATTTGCCAGCCTCCGCAATTATTTCTTGTTGCAGTGTGTCAATGATGGCTTGCGCCGCCTGTTCCTTCGATTGCTGAAAGGCAGGTCGCATAAACGGTCGCGCAGGCATTTTAGATGTGCCAAATTCAAGATAACGCCAGTAAAACGGATCGCGCGGATTATACGCACTGGATTTACCGCCCTTTTCCTTGAATTTCAGCACTTGCTTGGTCGAAAGCCCCTTTACCCAAATATAGGCGTCAGTTCTGCCATTTTTGCCAACTTTCGTACGGCTTTGAATGGATTTTCTTAATGTACCTGCACGTCTGTGCGGCACGCTTTCTTTCAAGACTGGTGCGAGCGAACGCGCTTTATCACGCACAATTGCACCGCCTTTACGCATTGCTTTAACAGCAATACGGTTAGAAGTCTTTCGCCCAAGGCTTTGCATTGCTTTTTGCAATTCTTTCAAGCCATCAACGCGGACCGTTATGCTACCCATTAATCACCTCTTTACACATGAGCTGCAACGATACATTGCGCTCCTGCGTATTGAGTACCGATACAATCTCTAAAGTGCGCTTACCGAACTTAACCCGCATTGTCGGCATAATCCCGTCAAGATAACGGAGCCAAATTTGCGTAGTGACTTCTGACTGCACTTGTTGAGCCGAGAAATACTCACGGCCAGACAAGGGGCGTACATCAGCCCAAACGGTTGCAACGTTTTTCCACGTCGTCACTGCCGCGCCGTAGTCGTTTACGGTATTGACCTGCTTCTGCAATGTGATTCGATGCCGTAATTTTCCGATGTTCATACGTGTATAAACCGATAACGTTCAATAATCATTCTCACAGTCGGCGGTAAATCAAAATTACTCACTCCCTGCCCTTCATTCCATCCACCACGATTTTCAAACATATATGCCACCAACATTAAGATCGCTATTTTCAGATCTCCGGTGATCTCTTGAGCGTTATCAGGTGGGCCATCCGGTAGCGTTTCGTAAAGTTTTCGGTTGGTATAGTTTTCAATCGTTGCGATTGCGGCGGCGAGGTAAACCTCTAACAATTCATCTTGCCCGTCATCATCAATTCGGCACTGCAATTTGATTTCATCAAGTGTGATATTCATCACGCCCCCGAAAAAGAAAAGTGCGGTCGAAATTAACCGCACTTTATTAGTTATTTACCGGTTAAGGCTTTAATCGCTGATGTGTCCTCAAGCACACAGTCAAAGCGATGGAACGCCAAGAATGCGGTCTGATCGAATTCGGCGTAGCGCTCAACCAAGCGTTTTAATGTCATGTAAGCTACACGACGCACCACAAAGCGGTTAAAGTCGCCGAAATAGATAAATTTCGCGTCTTTAGCAATGTCGGCGATGCCTTGATCGATAACGTACTGTTTACCCAAGATTGTTGACGGCGCCACGCCCGCAACATCAGGCAGCCACAACGGGCGATTTTGATCGTCCACCATCTCTTTTAAGAGTTTTAAGGTATTGTCGTTAAACGCCAATCTGGAGTTACCCACGTTACGGTAAGCTGGATCGAGAGAGTGCAATAACGCATTAACATCTAACCAGTCAACTTTACCTGCTGTTTTGGCTTGAGTTGTGCCTGTCACGCTTGCCGCTAAGCCTTTCGGCTGCGCTGGAGTACCTGTGCCGGTACCTTGGATCAGATATTTAGCTTCAGCGCGCCCGATACGTTGAGCAATACGGTCAGCTAAATAAGATTCGATGTTGATTGCGCTATCTTGCAATAATTCATTCGATACGCGGATGATTTTGGACGAGAGTTTTTTCGCACCAAGATTAGCGATACCAAATAATGTATCTGCTTCGGTGGCAGCGGTGTTTTCGCCGATTAACTCACCCTCTTCGGTTGTGCCGTCGGCAGTGATCCATTCGATTGTACGACCGTCGGAGGTTGTCAAAATCTGCGCCACGGACGCGATACCGCCATAGGCTTTCATCTGCTCAACAATTCGTGCTTGCATTTCTTTCGGCACGGTATAACCGCCGTGATCGTTCACGCCTACGCCTTGGGCGCGCATTTCGTTTAATGCTTGGCGTTCTTCCGGCGTTAAATTGGTAAGACCGTTACGTAAAAATGCGTTAAATGCCTGACCGCGACGCTCATCAACGGATAAAGTTTTTTCACTGTCTTTTTGAGCGCGTTTTTCAGCTTCCGCCGCTTCTTGTTCTTTGACGAATTTTTCATCCATCGAACGAAGTTCTTCTTCACGCGAAATTACGGCATCTACTCCGTCCAATTCGGTTTTCATTTTGTTCCATTCAGTGCGTTGCTCGTCGGTCCAGGCGTTATCACCGATCTTGTCGTGTAAAGTGCGCATTTGCGCGGCAATATTGCGACGTTTTTCTTGCAATTCATGTAATTTAGGCATTGTTTTTCCTCTCTAGAAACGAAAAAACCGCACATAAAAGTGCGGTCGGTTTAATTAAATCTGTTTACTTGCCGGAGATTAACGCTAAAAAACGTTCTCTGGCGGCTTTTTGGTGTACGGCTTTCTGAATATCGCCACTGTTGCGTGCTTCTTTCCACGCGTCAAGCGATCGTGCCGTACTATTTGCTTCCTGATATGCCGGATAAGTCACCGGGCTGACATCATAAAGGCGTGAAATTTTATGGATTTCGCGAATTACTACGCCCTCATCATCTTCATACCATTCATCACCATTACGGGCGACATTAAAAGCAAATGATGATTGCGTAATATCTCCGCGCTGTAGCGGGGCAATAACTAAATCCCGAATGGTCGGCGTGTCAGGTGCGATAATGTCATAACGTAAGCCTGTATCATCGACACTAAGCGATAAAGTGCCCGCTTTTGAGCGCCCAAGAATAAAATTCGGGTCGTGGTTAAACAACCCGCGAACATCGTCATCTAGCACATCGTCGAATGCGCCCGGCATGATGATTTCGCGAAAGCCCCACATTAATTGCGAACGGGTATTAAAAACCGAGCCGTACCCAATGATGTGAGTTGGTTCAGAATCTTTACTTTCCGCCCGAACTTCGCCAACGTATGATCGTTTTTCAATATCACTCATCGGGTTCGTTCTCCTTTTTCTGATCTGATTTGACTTGCTGCGCCGCATTAACACTAACAAGATATTCATCCAGTCCGTCAACCGGGTTCATGTCTTCGAGTGTGCGGGCTTCGTTTCGTGACATCCAGCCATCAGTAATCGCATTGTGATAAAACTGTGCTCTTTCGGTTGGCGTGCCGCGCATGATTCCGCCGAGGTTAAATTTCACAAAATAACCCGCCTTGCGTTCGGCTTGCGTGAATACTTTGCGGTTAATTTCCTGCTCCCAGTTCACGATCCAAGGCATTAAGCTGTAGCGGATAAACTGGATAGTTTGTTCCGAAATGTTTGAAAATGTCGCTTTTTCCAAGTCGTTAATCATGTGCGCAGGAACGTTAAAGATCCCAGCAATTTCCGAGCGGTTGAGCTTCATCATTGATAACAGTTCGGTATCTACGGGCGATACCGTGAGCGCTTTATACTCAAGCTCACCAGGTAAAAGCACTGTTTTATTTTCTTTACTTTTCAGTTCCGCGCTGGCTTTATCCCAGAATTTCTTAAAACTCTCCCACGCTTTTTCATTAAGCGGCGTTTTTACATTGACAATCCCGGCGGGGCGAGCATTTCCAAGAAAGAAACTTCCCGCAAAATCTTTCGCGTTCAGCCCTAGCCCGATCGTTTCTGCGTGCTGTTGGATAACGGATTTCCCCATTTTTAGGGAGGTCCCAAGGGCTTTTACGTGGATCATGTCATCAGGCGTAATTGATAACGTCTCATCATCGCCGTAATAGCCGTAAACATAACGGCTACCATTTTTAAGCAACTGCACCATCCACGGTTCACGGGTTTCAATCGATTTAATTTCACCATTTCGGCTGCGGACGATGTGTAAAAATGAATTGCCGTGTAAAAGTACCGCACTTTGTCCGTACTCCCGCATTTTGTACGACGTTTGCCAAAAATTAGGGCTGTCATGGAGTAGATAAAATAACGGGTGGTCGCGCGCAGGCTCAATGTTTTTACCGTCTTTGCGCATAACGTGTAACGGCAATTGAGCAATGGTGCTTGATAGCACATAAACGCACGCGTAAACCGCGCTTAGCTTCATCGCCGTGTCGGCATTAACTGTGCGTGATTGTCCGCCGCTGAATAACTCATCATAAGCCCCCTCGGCGCTCAACGGCGTTTTCGGATTTTCAAGGGAGCGCGTAGCAAATAATTTATCAAAAATCATTTATGCCCCCGAGATGAGATAATGGCGTATAACAAGCAAAGCACGCCGCCAACAATACAAGTATCAGCGACGCCATATTGTAGGTAAACGCCGGTACATAATGCGCCCAATCCGATCAAGCCGATTAGATCAATAAATAATGCTCTCATAGCGTTAATACCTCGTCCGGGATAAATATCCCGTCATCTTCGTTTAGCATGATTCTTCCGATTGCCATCATCAGCGCGACGGCACCATCAATTTTATTTTCCGGTATTTCTTTCACCGGACGGACAATGTCATCATTCCCCGCAGAATATTTACCGACCACGTTACCGATACACCACGTCATGATCGGGTTTCCGTCATGGTGGAAGCGCCCTGATTCTATAGCCGCTTCCAGTTCTTTCATTGGATCGGATAGATTGGTGTAATTTTGCGTGATGGTAATCGGGTTTAATCCCTCATCCGCCATACCGTGAGAGATTGCGATCGCGCCGTGTGGGTCGATTGCCACGCAATTAACTTGATGTTCCTTGTTTGTGTCTTTCACACATTCAAGGATTTCGCGATAGTCAACCTCTGCGCCGTCGGTTGCGATTAAATGCCCACTGACTACCCATTTTTGGTATTTATCCACCACTCGTTTTAAAGCAGTATCAATACTAAAAACAGTGTCTTCCGGCACAAAAAACAATGGAGAAATACAGTAATAATGGCGTTTACCATCAATAATTCGACTAAACACCCGCACAAGTGAGTTCATATCGAGCTTTCGTGCCATATCCAGACCGAGGAAAACTTCTTCACCTTGGAAATCTTCAAGACTTAATGTTTCATCGTAGCACTTCTCCCAACTCACCATATTGAAATAGGATTCTTTCGCTGATACCCAAACATTCAGGTGCTTTGTTTTGAATTTATTCGTAAAGCGTGGATTATTGACCGCCTGTTTCTGCTGACTTATCAAATAATCCGCATAAACCGAAACATCAAAATTTGGGTTGGCTTTTTGTAGCACTTCCGGGCTTGTCCAGTCGTCTCCCTCGTCGATTGTGTAGATAAGTCCAAATAATTCATCATTCGGTACGGTTCCGTTTAACATCTCAATGACTTCGCGGCGCTTGTCGTAACAAGGACCTTCAATGTTGTAACCCGCTGTCGTGATAATCCACATCAACGGCTGGCGACGTGCACCCATACCGGTGAGCATGGTAGTGTAAAGCTCATCATCTTTGTGTTCGTGGTACTCATCCACGATCGCACAACTCGGCGAGGCACCGTCACCTGGATTGCCGATCAGCGGTTCAAAGCGCGATCCGTCGGCAGGGCGGTTAAGATTAGATGCGTTTACTTCGATTCCAAATGTAGTACAAAGCAATTCGGTTTTTTTACACATCAAGCGGGCGGGGCGGAATACTTCCCATGCTTGCTTCTCGGTTGTCGCGCCGGAATACACCTCCGCACCAAATTCACCATCAACGCAAAACATATACAGACCAACGCCCGCCGAAATTGCCGATTTCCCGTTTTTGCGAGGGATTTCGGTGTAAACCTCGCGGTAACGTCTCAATCCATTAGATTTTTTCAGCCAGCCGAACGCATTCATCACCGCAAACAACTGCCAAGGTTCAAGCGTGATTAACTGGCGCTTTAACGCCCATTCCCCCTTGGTGTGGGGCAAAAGTTGAATAAATTTACAAGCCCGCTCCGCCAGTTTTTCATCAAAGCGAAAAGGAAAATCTTTGTCTTTCTGATTTTTCAGATCGTCTAAATGCCGTTGACAGGCTTTAATCACCAGTCGGCAAGCGAGGATTTTTCCGGAAACAATGTCCTTTGCGTATTTGTTCGCTTTTTTCACATTGTCGGTCATTGGAATAACTCCGCAAATGGATTGCTTGATTGCGTATCGGCATTGCTCATTAGTCGGCTCCGGCTACTTGGGTCAAGTCCAAGCAACGATCCGAATTTTGCCATATCCGCCAGTGCTTCTTTCAAGGTCGTGTAAGCAGGGTTCCGCTTTAATCCACTTTCTGTCTCAATAGTTCCGCCGAATTTTTTAATGTCAGCGTTAGCGGCTTTTCTGTTCTGATACGCAATGCAATAGTTAGCAACGGTTTCTAAGTCGGTTTTCAAAACTATACCCTGCGGGCAAAGCTCTTTTAACACAAAGTGCCACATTACAATGCCATCATCATTCAAATCATCAGGCGGCGGAGTGTCGATCGTTAATTGTTCAGAAACCAATTCATTTTCGTTTAATTTTCGTTTGCCGGGGTTGCCTTGCCGTTTCTTAACTGCCGTAGGCTTAGGCTTGCGCCCACGCCCCGGAACAAGTGCTTTCCCTGTCATTTTGGCGTTTACCTCAAAATCTTAATTTCGCGGTTGTGAAAATTGAGTTGAACGGGCGGTATCCATAGATGAAACCTATAGAGATTTACCCACCCCCTCCCCGTGTAGAATTGACCGCACTTTAAACGCTATCTCAAGCGCTCTCTTGCGGTTTTAAATTTATGACATGAATTACATAAACTTTGTAACTTTGAAAGATTGTCACTGCCACCATGTGCTTTAGCTATGATGTGGTCAACGGTTGTTGCTGTAACATATCTACCTTTTTTTAAACACTCTTGGCATAGATACTTGTCACGCTCTAAGGCGACGGTGCGCAACGCTCGCCACTGTGAGCCATAACCGCGTTGGCTTGCCGTCTTGCCTTGTTGGTGTCGTTGCCATCCGCAACCTAAATGCAGTTCACAATAACCGCTTGAATGTGTTGTTGTGTTCTTACATCCCTGTTTTCGGCATGCTTTAGGTATTCTTGCGGGCATTTTCATTCCTTTTGTGTACATACAACAAAGGGCGCTTGTTTTAACGCCCTTTAATTTTCTATTTAGTGCTGAGTGTTCTCAACTTGCCACTCGCGAATCTTATCAATGCGATTTAGGCACATATCACGCTCACGCTTAAGGATAACTGAGTATTGTGTAATATCCCCATAAGTACTACCACTAAACCCAGTCTTATCTAAATGAGCCACATAAGCCGGTGGTAATACAGGGCAGCCAACAGCCTGCGGCTTATTTCCGCAGGAACTCAACAACATTACGAGGACCGGCAGCATTGTAAGGATGGCTCTGTTTAACATCGTGCGGGATTGATTTAATAACATCGTCTGATTCGCTCCGTGCTTCTGCTTCCGCTTTTGACAGTTCTAACATAATTCGCTGATTTTCGGCGGCTTCGTCTTTCAGTTTTGTTATCTCTTTTTCTTGTTTGGATAACGCTTGCGCCTGCTCTTTGTTGTCGGCTCTTAAGTCAATAATAGTGTTGTGCTGGTACCGCAAAACGCCGAGCAGGCACAAAACCGCAACGACACCAACACATATCGCACCAAACTTAATCCGCTTAATTAATTGCTCGCCTGGGTTAAACATAGTTGCTTTTCCTTTTCTCTGCGACTAACAAGCCCAGGCAACACTCTTCCACTGGCTCTTGTCCAGCGTGATAACTCATTACACGCCTGCACATACTTGCCTACATTGAGATATTTAAACATGGTGGATTTACGCATTGCACCGCAGCCAACATTAAACGTGATAGACGTTGCAGCATCAAAAACGGGTTGCGGTAAATTGCGCCCATTTCCATATTGATTCACGCATTTTTCGGCCACCTGAATATCATGCTTCCACCGTTCGGCAATTTCCAAATCTGTATAGATTCGTTTCGGCTCAATCGGCAGTCCGCTATATTCTGTTGACCCAATGCCAACAGTTAACACGTCAGCAGGGCACTTATACGGTTCACGGCGACAACCCTCAGCATTACCGATTATTTCCGCTCCAACGGGGCTTAATCTTAGCTCACTGCCAAATTGAGAGTACATAATCCCAATAACCGCAACAACGGAGCAGGCCCCAAGCGCCGTTCTAGTCTTCCTTAGTACCATTATCAAGCCCCTGCTCTAATCGTTTCATTCTTGCCTTGTGCATCTCTTCCGCTCTACGTTCCTCGTTATCCCTAACCTTGCCCTCTTGGCACTTGGCGTACATATTAACGAGACCACTAATTAAACCAATAATCAAACCAAAGATGGCTAGCCACTCTTGAAATGAATACATTGCCCAGAATGCGCCAAAGCCCGACCAAAAAATACTTTGATTCCCTGCGTCTTTTAACATTCTCATACTCCACCTCGCTGTTTGTTTGCGGGGCAATAAAAAAGCTCACGTTTATTGTGTGAGCTTGGTGTTTGGATAATAAAAAACCCCGACCGTTTCCGATCAGGGCTTGTAAAATTCTTCTGTGCGTTTGCTATGCGCTAAAACCGCAACTTACCGAATATAGTACACTTTCACTTGCAAGTAATCAAGTGTTTTTATAATTTTTATGCAAAATCCATTCTTCGCACAATTTTTCAAAAGTGCGGTCGGATTTTGTGATGTTTTAGAAGATGTCTAGCTGAAATCCTGTTGCTTTAGGGTTATAGGCTCGAAGATATTTTAATACGCGCCAGTTATTTCCTTGCTCGCATTCAAATTGCTCTGTAATGCGTGTCAATACGTTATGAGCATGACGGAGAGTGCTGCGATATTCGTAAGCCATGTCATGAACTGGTGCAGCATAGTGCGAACCAATTTGTTTTAATGCCGGGTGAAGCACTTGGCAAAGTTCCGTGCCACGCAATAAAGCGAACCACGCCCAAACGAGCTGTTGTAGGTCATGCTCTGTAAATTCACGGGTGAATAACTCATTTTTTTTCTGTTCAGTGATAAGCTCACCTTCAAGCACAATTCTATGCACATATTCAACCGCACTTTGTAATTTGTCGGCGGGGATGTCTTCTATGCGCTCTACGTTCATATATTGATGAACAAGATTATAAGCATCGGAATAAATCAAGCCTTTCTTGCTGACTAACATATTTACGGCATTACGCAGGCCTGTACGATCGTCTGCGGTTGTTTTTGATTCATATTTTCCTGTTTTGCGAATAGTAGGTAATACTTCTGATGTAACCCATTTTCTAAAACGGTGTGGAATAGATCCTTTTTTAACTGCATCACGGCAACGTAAGATCAAAGTGTACATTCCGCTTTCGGAAACTAAATTCAATTCTTGAACTTGTTTACCGACTCCTTCGATACCCTCAGTTAAACTTAGGGTATATTTTTCATCATCATCTAAATTGGCAATAGCCATTGATGGACTGCTTAAATTAAGCGCTCTACAAATATCAACAGCAACGAACCAAGGCTCATTGTTGATAGCTAAAGTGCGGATAGATTTTGATTCAAAGTTGAATGTGGAAAGTTGGGTTTGATTAGACATAGACTGTCTCCTTTTGGTGTATCTTCGATATTGAGATTTACCCATATAGGGCGCCGAGCGGTTCGAAGGCTGCCAAAAGTCAGCTGGACGTATTCCCCTTGCGGGTATTGTATTAGTCACCCGCTCGGCATAGATGAATTTGGATTTATGCGTGTTAAGTCTTAATGGCAATAAAACTAAACGAGATCACAAATTTTATGCATAAAAAAACCGCTATGCTGTCGGGTGCGGACTTCCGCTTTTGGTTTCAGGCTTCGACACCTTGAGCAGATAACTATCTGCTTGATAAAAATAATAATGAAAAAAGCCTGCTTTGTAAACAGGCTTTTGAAAAGAAATTATTTTTTATGGTTGCCAACAATAAATGACGCAACTAATGAAGCCAATCCCGCCCCCATTAATAACGCCGCACTGGTAGTATCACCTAAATATGCAATATATGCTGACAAGGCAGTAAAAAGAACCACAGTACACACACCGGCTTTTTGTCCGAAATGTTGGTTATGCTGATCTTCTTTTTTTAATGAATACTCATATTCTAAACGTTTATCAGATAACTCTTGGGATCTTTCCGCCATCGCCATAATTCGGTTCGCACCATTATCTATAACTTGATTATAAAGCGCAATATCCTCAGGAGCGGGCAATGGGCCTGAATGAATCTTCTGTTGTTGAATGATGAGTTCTCTTGCCTCAGGAATTTCCAAAATTCCTTCCAAAATTGTAGGATCGCGCTTTACTGCCTCAACAATATCGCTCTCTTTAACTTTGAGTGATTTCTTGTTTGAAGACATTATACGTTCTCTCTTTTTTCAATCGCATTACGCAAATATTGTCCAGTTTCTTTCCACGCATTATCAAAATATTGATACTCGTTTGAATCGGTATCAATAGTTGAAGACGCAGAAACAACCGGGGCAATATTCAATACGGAACCAAACCCCAACAAGAAATTGCTAATGCAACGGGTATGTTTAGGCTTTTTCATATCAGTTTCCTTTAAAAGTAAAATCTATAACAACACAAAAAGCCCACTAACTAAAAGTTGAGTGAGCAGCTAAATCTGTGCGCTGTTAAAGAACGGTAATTTGATTAATTCAAACTGCATCGAATAATAGATGAAAAGATTTCTTTTGGCAATAGTGAAAAATATTAATATGACAAAATGCGGTCAAAATCGACCGCACTTTCCGGCTGACATTAACGCCGGTATAGGTGAACTCGCTGTGCTTCATCCGATGTAATGATACTTAATTTTCAACATAGAAAAGGCTCCTTGTAAAAAACAGATACCACGATTGCGCAGGCGATACATTTTTGCGGGGGAAATTGCCAATGCACGTGTGATATCCTTTTCGCCAAGCTGCTGCACATACAGCGCCATCGTAACCTGATATGCCGCTAAATCTACCCGATGCAATGCCATTATTGCGACCTCAATTTTTAAACATTCATCATCGCTCAAATGCTTTAACCATGCCTTACGCGGGGCTGACGGTAAAACAGGAATGCTTGGCGTTACGCTTGGATATTCCGTGCCAATACGGTCTCTCCCCCAACAATTCCCCCAGCGAACTAAAATCTTTTCGACGCTATACTGCATTAATTGGCTCCTTTTAACTCTTTGATTTTTGCCTTGTAGTGTTTGATGATTTCTTTGCAATCTTCGATGGTGTACTTTTTCGGCTCGTGGTCTTGACGCCCTAACCAAGCCACCTTATCCGCACCGATTTTATTCACGAGATTGATTCGGTACTCAATGATATTTCCGCTCTTGTGGTCATTACAGGGTGCGCATTGTTTATGTACGTTTAGCTCGCAAAATCGCAATTCTGGACAAGCTCCAACACTGCGATAATGCCCTGCGTGCCATTGTCCCTCGTGGTATCTGCCGCAACTGATACAGGGCTGGTCTTTGTCGCGCAACCGAATAAATTTGTTAAATACAGCCTGCGCGTCTCTGAGCCACTCTGCGCGGCTTTTTAACTTTTCCTTGCGTTCCTTAAGCCGTTTCTTTTCTGCTTTGTGTTGCTCGACTGCCGCCTGTTTTTTGGCGTATTCCATAGCGCACTGAACACAACAGACTTTCGCAAGAGAATTTACCGGATAAAACAGGTTGCCGCAGTTTTTACATTTCTTCGTTTTACACTTCATTTTTGTCCTAACTTCCAAACCCTATTAATTGATTAATCTTGTTATCCAGTACCACTTCGTCTTCATAGATATTACAAAGCGTTTCGTTCCAGATGACGCCATACACCGTTTTATACACATCGTTGAATCGTTCCTGGCTCATATTCGCGAATGAGATTGACCAACGCTCTTTAACGGTTCCGCCGTCTTGTGCCGGCTTTATGTCGTAAAACCCCGCTTTTTTCATCACATGATCGAGATACGCTTCAAGGGTTTTCATGCCCTCATAATCTAATTTTGATTCGCGATTCGAACGCACTTTTGCCAGCACGCTATCTGCTATCGGTTTAGTTACGTTCTGATACAGATTTTCATCGTTGGCCGCTACCGCGATTTCTCTTGCGACTGCCTGCGCTATCCATTCTTCCGCTTGAGTCAGTACGCTAAATTCAGGCTGCCAATATTCAAAACCTGCATCGAGTAGCGCGAAAAACTTCTTGTGATGTTGGTAATTCCGATTGTTACCGATGGGTGTAATTTTTACCGCACTTCCAACCGGCAACCCCTTGAGTAAATTGCGGTCGTAGTCTGTTTCCGCTACAACCGCACCATTCGCATATTTAACCGCGTGGATTACCGTTTTTTTCTGCTTTTGGCTCGCCATTCGAGTTCACCTAAATCATCGATGTGGACATGACGGATAACTTGCCCCATATTGCGGTGACGTGGGTCAAATATCGCTAAATGATTACCACGACAAACATCAGTCCATAAACCAGTTTGAGGACTTAAAAACTTAATACGGCCACCAACAATAAAACGGATTTCTGTTGCTTTTTGAGTGATTAACGAAAACCATTCCGTGCTAATGTCAACCGGCAACAACATAACCACTAAGCAGTTGTGATTTTCAAACAGTTCGACGGAACGTTTAATAAAACTTAACGGGTCACTAAATGGCGGGTTAATGAAAATGCGCTCGTTTTGTAGTGGATAAGTTAAATAATCCATTTCAGGCGTTACATATCGCTCAAGTTTTGCGTTGTGCGGTAGTGCGGCACCATCAATCGTGAAACCAAATTCGGCATGAACCGGGTTGAATAGTGAAAGTGATGTTGGGTATGTGTCTTTATCGAATTTTTGATCTGTCATTTTTTCATTCCTAAAATTTGTTTGATTTTTGCGATATTTTCTGCGGTTTTTTCCGGACTGATCGGCACGGTTGCTTGTGCAGGTAGTTGTCTTCTGCGCGCCGGTATTGTTTCGCCACTTTCAATTCGTTTTGCCATTGCCTTGAGTGCTTGTTCGCACTCTTTTTTTAATTCCGCCGGTGTCCATTGGTCACGACGACAGCGGCTGCACAAGTCGGTTAATAACCAGTATTCTGCGTCCGATAAATAATTAAATTTATCCTCGCCGTCCGAGCAGTAAACTGCTTGGAATTTACTTACTCGTGCCGGCAATTCATCAGGCGTTGGCAAGCCAAGTGCGGTATAATCCGTTGTGTTGCACCATGCGATAAATTGACCGACTGACGGGAAAAATGCGCTTGCCTGTGTCGCAGCAATATCAAGTCCGTGTTTGAGTTTTAACGGGGTAACAACGCCAGCTTTGAGTAGTTCTTCAAGCCAAATTTGCTTTGCGTAGTTGTAATCTTCGGTGGTGGAAAACGCTTGTTTCCATGCGGGGTGTAATGCTTTCAGCCGTTGGAACATACGATCAACAAGTTTCGTTGCGTTGTCGGAAATTTGCGCCTTTTCCACTGGTGCTCGGTAGTTTGGCTCGCTACCGATGACCTGAGCTAAGTTTGCTACGGTTCTCATATCATCGAACCTCGCGGCACATTGACCGTGCGACCGATAGCCCAGCTGCCGTCATCGGCGAAATCATCGCGTTTTTTGCCTTTCCCGCCCGAAAGGTTCTTACACCAATCAGCCCGAAAACCTTGCCAATTTTGGCAAATAGCGATTTCGATTGCTTCGGCAAGTGGAATACCCGCTTTGTCGGCTTCTCGCTGAAAGCCCTCAAGTGCAGTCCTCGTAATCGCCGCTTTTTTCGATTTTCGGTGTTCGGCAAAGTCATCGGCAAGCTGACCGGTGATACCGAACTCGGCAAGCAGCGAAAGTGCGGTATTTTTTTGCGAAGTTTTTTTAGGTTCATTGACTGGTTCAGAAGAGTGACAGGTTATGGTGCTATCTGCTGGCATACCCCCTGTGCTATCTGCTGGCATACCTGTGCTATCTGCTGGCATACCTTTTTCAAGGTGCAATAGATATAAATTCGAGCTAGATCCGTCTTTATTTTTACGGGCTTTTTTGCTCACAAATCCCATTTTAATTAAGGCGTCAATGTGAGTACGCGCGCTTGCTTTGGATATTTCGCAAACGTCAGCGATGTATTGGTAGGACGGAAAACAAATACCGTCATCATTAGCATTGTCGGCGAGTTTGATTAAAACCAGCTTGCGCAATGGATTACCGACTTTAATACTCATTGCTTGAGCCATTAAACGCATACTCATGACATCAACTCCGAAGCGTAGCGATTAGCGATCCATTGGATCCCCTTAGCGGTTACGCGTGTTTGTGTAAAATCATAACCATTATCCGTAATACCGGTTTTAACCGTGAATAACTCCTGGATATGGGCCTTTTGGTATGGAAGAAGATTATTTGATTGACGATATAAAACCTTGTCAGCAAGTAATCGATTAATCATCTCACGCTCAGGCATTTTTAAGATTTTTGCTGTCTCACGTAGAGATTTACTTCCAGAAAATTCAACATAGCGATCCACAAATTCAGCCTTAGGACGCATTTCATCAACTTGCTTTTCCACCAGCGCTTTTTGTTTCTCCACCAACAGACGTTGTTCAAATTGTTTGGCCCATTCGCGAGCCGCTTCTGCCGGATTAGTAAAGTCAGGAAGTGCGGTTGAATTTTGGTTTGTTACCGCTCTATCAAAAGTGCGAATAACGTGTAAATGGAATTTAGGACTAATCCACATCGCATAAGAGTAAACCAACTCTTTGCTTACAAATGTTCCAAGTCCTTGTTTTGTAAGGATAGACGGAATTCCGTCTTTTGAAATTTCGCCGATTAACTCCTGAGTTTGCTGATTTGATAACCAATAAGCCGGACGATGACGACTTTCACCGCCGCTGGCTTGATGTAAATCATTTAAGCAAAAACGCCCTTGTTCATCTTGGCGAATTTGTGTATTATGGAGCTGTATTTGGTTATTCATTATTTGGATACCTCTCGTAATTGACCACCGCTGCAACGGTGGTTTTTTATTGCCGTTTATTTAGCGATATAACGCACTCAATCGTGTGTTGTGTCGCCGCCAAGTGTTTATCCAGCGCGCGACGGATTTTGTCTTCCTCATGCGAGGTGATTTCACCGTCTTCCAACGCGGTTTCAAGCACTTCAAAAAGTAATCCACGAGCGGATTGTTCATGCAGCTGTAACACCGAAATTTCCACGCTGTCTAACTGGTCTGCTTCAGGGTGTGGTACAAAACAACCGCCGGTTAAACGGCATAATTCTTCCGTGTAATCCGTTACGCCGAACTCTTGCTGAATAGCAATCAATTCTTCGTCTTTGAACCGCTGCCCTTTTGTCTGATAAAGCCGGTTATTTAATTCCGCCTCCGAAAATCCGAGAAATCCCGCCACCGCACTTTTGCCGCCTGGGATTTTCTCGATCATCTCGATGATGACTTGTTTCATCGCCATAATTTTTCCCTTGTTTTTATGGTTTTCTTTTTGATAAGTGCCGATACACTAAATCTATGATTTTTGGTAAAGCTCGCGATCTATCTTTAGCTTTCCATTAGTGATTTCTTGTAGTCGGTACGCATTTTTCTCTGGGATTACATCTTTCCATTGAGAAACGGCGGCTACGCTAATAGAAAGTGCTTTTGCGACATTTTCGAGCTTTCCAAAATGAGCAATAACATCATTTTTAAGCATGATTCATCCTTACATTGTTTAAGACTTCTTAAAGTATATTATTAAAGAATACTTAAATCAACATTTGTTAAGATAACTTAACTAAAATTTTTTGAGGGTATCTATGAAAAGCGAAACGATTGGGAAGCGTATAAGACAGCGTAGAACTGAGTTAAAACTTACTCAGAAAGATGTCGCCAATGCCATTAAGGGTGTATCTCATGTTGCCATTTCACAATGGGAATCTGATACGACTAAGCCTAATTCTGAAAATTTAGTAGATCTATCAACGGTATTAGAATGCGATCTCCTGTGGTTATTAAGGGGGGAAGGCTCGTCTTCAAACGTAATACCGGCAAGTATTGGCGCGAATAAGGTTCCTTTAATTAGTTATGTGCAAGCGGGCACTTGGACGGGAATTGATGATTTAAAAGAAAGCACCGGTGATTTTAATTATATCTACACATTTATAGATACGTCTGACGACGCTTTTGCCTTAGAAATAAAGGGAGATTCAATGGAACCCGATTTCAAAGCGGGCGATGTAATAATTATAGATCCACACATAGAGCCAAGAGCTGGCGAATTTGTAGCAGCTATTAATGGCGATTATGAGGCAACATTTAAAAAATATAGACCGATTGGCGATATAGACGAGTTGGGGCGGCATCATTTTGAGTTAGTGCCATTAAATTCAGATTACCCTACATTATCTTCCCTGAAACAAGAAATTCGGATTATCGGAACAATGGTTGAACATCGAATTTATCGCAGAAAAAGATAGTAACTAAAGATATTCATTTAGTGTTTTTTAAAAGGGTATAATCTTATGACTAAAAAAGATGTTTTTTACAGAATAAGTGGCGATGAGTTCGCCGAATTTTTGAATCACAAAGGCGCAAGTTTAAACACTTTTCGCTGCCCTGTTTGTGGTAATGAAAGCCACTCTTTATTAGATTGCGAAGATGTGATTAATGGAGAAACGGATAAGCCATTGACGCCGCAAAGAATTGTTTACCAACCAACACTATCAGGTACTCAATATCCAGGTTTAGTAGAATTAAGAACAATGATCGAACAGGGTAATGTGCCAAGAGCGCAGTATAGTAGCTTGGCATCGGAATTTGGCATAATAATAGGCACACAACATTATTCGGCTCCTGTCATTCATTTGATTTGTGACAATTGTAGCTATGTGAGAACGTTCAGAAAAAATAAAATCCTAGAATACTTGAATAGTAAAGAGGATAATCCTAATGAAATCTAAATTTAAAGATGAAAATATTTCGTCCGCCCCCTATGATCAGTTCTACCAAGGTGGTAATATACCATCTAGTAACATAAAGGGCGAAACTCTATATATGAGAGATGAGGCTATTTTTACAGATTATACATTTAGAATGAGCGAACTAGAAAAAAGCGTATTTAGAATAGACAAGGATTTAGGCGAGATCAAGAGCAATTACGCCTCTAAAGAGTATCTATCCGAAAAGTTAAATTCTAACTTTAAATGGTTGTTAGCAATCATTTTAGGTGTCGCTGCCGGTGGCTATGCTTTACATTGGGACACTCAAAAAGAAACTAATCAGCGATTCTTACAAGTCGATAATAGATTTCAGCAAATGGATGAAAAACTACACTCCACTGATGTTCGCTTAACCAAAGTAGAAGTAAAACTTGATAGCATTGATACTCGTCTTGCTATGGTTGAGAAGAAAGTTGACAGCATAGATGACAAGTTAGATATACTGATTCAACAAAAACAAGCAAAGCGATAATTTACCAAACCGCCCTCGTGGCGGTTTTCTTTTGCCTAAAATTCACTGCACTTTTCTACCGCACTTTTTCAAAGTGTAGCCCTATTTCATTTCTTCATTGTTCAAAAATCAAGCAACCGAATCAATCCAACTCGTTGAAATTTAAGTAATCTTAAAATATTTATTAATTTTTCTTAAATCATGTATTGCGTTTTGATTTAAGTTTTCTTAAACTACACCCATCAAAACGAGATACACATGGTGAACAAAATGATTGAGATTCTAAACTTTAAAAAAGGAATTAACGATAAAGCTCCAAGCGGTTGTGATTTTGTAGTTGATGAGCTTGTCACTTACACAAATGAGAATGGAGTTAAATTTGGTCCTTACAAAATCATCGGTTTCGCCAAAGATGTTAAGGATGTGAAAACAGAAAGATTTATCCACTTAAACAACGAATGTTACTGGTTCCCAGTAAAAGCGGAGCAATTAACAAAACAATAAGAATCTTTACTAAGCCCTCACCGCGAGGGCTTGAATAAAGGTTTTACAACCAAGCCGAAAGGCAACGCTCTTTAACAATTTATCTTACAGAATCACAGTGCATAACGGTATTAAGCGGTCGTTAGATTAAAAGCCCTAACCTACTTAATAACACTGTGGTTTAAAGTCTGCCCATGCAAAGCCAGTGAAAAACGGTGCAGTTGCCGAAAGTGGAGCTCAAGCAGGCGAATATCCCAATGTGGATATTTCAAAACACATTTGCTAGTACAGAGACACAACGGCATGTGAAACCGTTGCGAATGATAGATGAAGCGTGTTTTGAAATGGTAACAATAAAACAAATGAGGTTAAAAAATGGAAGAAAAAAAAGAAAACAGCCTATCTGAAAGAGATAAAGAAAATATCAAATGGGCTGTATTGAGAGCTGTTGAAAATGGCTGTTTAGAGCCAGAATTAATCGCTCAAAGATGTTGTTCAGCAATCGAAATAATTAATAGAAATGGGCTAAACACTGGTAATGGGAGTATATCTACCTCATCCAATTCTGCCTAATGTATTCACCATTTCCTTCAGGCAGATTATTCCAAGCAGCACTATTCATATCCGTAACAAAGACACTATCGTTCTCATCTAAATAAATGAGCAGTTCATTACGAATATTTAAGCGTGTTACGCTCAACAAACCAAATCTTAAACCGCATCACAAGCGATTTTAACATCGACCAAATGACAAACTGGCGTGTATTAAAACACTTGCGAGGCTTTAATCCAAAAGCAGTCAAAATCGACTTCTAAAAATAACGGAAAATCCGACCGCACTTTACCGTGTGGCGGATTGCTACACCCAAAATTCACTAAATCGACTAAAAAGGAAACAAAAATGCAAAAATTTACTGATGTATTCGCTGAAACCATTCCATTCTTTTGTAAAGCAGCTATCGCCTTTGCCCTCGCTTTTTTAATTGGCGGTATTGCTTACTGTTTTGCCGATGAACCTACCGACTGGCACGACAACGAATTAAGTCAACAAATCCAAGCAGAAACACAATGTGAACTGAAAGGTGGCATATATGAAAACGGCGCATGTTTACCGCCTAATCTTACACTGGCCGCAGAAAAAGAACTGCAGGCTTACACCGCACAAAAACAAGCGGAAATTAACCGCACTTGGAGTAAATAATGAAACCTTACGCTGATTATTACTCCCAGATTGATTCGGCTAACCAACGTGAAGTGGATTGGCAAGCAGGCTATGAAATTGGTTTAAATGAAGTTATCACTGAAATTGACAATGATTTAAAACAAGGCGACAAAACGCATTATCACGAACTCACGGAAATGTTGTGTGATAACGATAATTTCTGGCTTGCTATTGGTAGCGGCGCAAGTTATGAGTCTTATAGACAAGAGGCGATTAAGAAAATCGCAGAGCGTGAATTAAACGCAAGAATGAATGATTATGACCAGGACTAAAAAGGAAATTACTATGTTAGATCTGATTCTATCCACCGAAAGCCGTGTGCTTTCAACCAATATTACCGACTTTGAAAAACAAGCAGAACAGTTTTTATCTACGCTTACACAGTCCTTTGAAACGGACGAAGATTTCGGGCGCGCGAAAGAAGAGGTAAAAATCCTCAAAGAGCTGGAAGATAAGACCCGCGCAGCGATTAAAAACGCACAGCAAGGCGATATTAACGAACTAATCGCACAAGCCGAAGCTATCGCAGAACGTTTTCGTCAAGAGCGATTGTCGCGTGATAAGTTGGTGAAAGAAAAAGAGGCATCAATTAAGGACAATATCGCGAACTCGGCGATAATTGAAATCCTCGATACGCGCAATTCGGCATGCGGTGAAAGTGCTATCTCGCTTGCACTTGAATTTACCATGCCAAAAGACACATTGAAAAAACGAATTAATGACGCGACGAAAAACAAACGCACCATTGACGGATTGACTAAAGCGGTAAACGCAGAAAAAGCGTTGGTACTTGCCGAATTAATGTCAGAAATCGCACGCCTACAATCGCGGCTAAAACTTATCCCAATCTCACACGAATATCTGTTCAGCGACGCGGTTAAATTGATTGCCGGTGAAGACGACTTGGAAGAAATTGTGGCGCAGCGTATCGAAGATGAAAAGCAACGCGAAGCACAACGCAAGGCAGACGCCGAAGCGGCAGCCGAGAAAGCCAAGGCGGAAGCGGCGGCGGTCGCGCAGGAAATGAAAGCGCAAAACCAACCTGCAGCACCGGCGCAAAGCGCGGTAGAAAATCACGGCTTTGTTATCCAAATTTCATTACCGCCGATGCCGCAAGCTGACGCAGTAACTATCGCGCGCGAAGTTAAAGCCGTGTACGGCGACAAATACGAAGTAACACTAAAACCACTTAAAGGATAAATAAAAATGGCAACAACATTACAAGCACTTTCGCAAAAATTAGCTAACCGATTTGAAATTGCCGACGGTTCAGATCTGATGACCACGTTAAAAAATACGGCATTCAAAGGCACTGTAAACGACAGCCAAATGACCGCACTTTTAATTGTTGCCAATCAATACGGATTAAATCCTTGGACGAAAGAAATCTACGCTTTCCCCGATAAAAGCAACGGTATTGTGCCGATTGTTGGTGTGGACGGTTGGGCGCGGATTTTAAACGAAAATCCGCAATTCGACGGAATCGAGTTCGACCTCGACGATGAAAAATGCACTTGTCGCATCTACCGCAAAGACCGCTCCAAGCCGATTTCGGTCACTGAATATATGAGCGAATGTTACCGCGATATGGGGCCGTGGAAAACTCACCCTAAACGTATGCTCCGCCACAAAGCAATGATCCAGTGCGCGCGTCTTGCTTTCGGTTTTACCGGTATTTATGACCAAGACGAAGCCGATCGCATTGCCGAAGCGCAAAAAGAGCCAATTAACGTAACGCCGAAACAAAACGTAATTGATGTTAAACCCATAGAATTTATTACTGCCGAGCAGTTACAAACTCTACAACAACTGATCGAAGTTACCGGTCAGGACGTTGAGAAAGCTCTCGCTTATTACGGTGCGGATAGCATCGAAAGACTATCAACACAAAGTGCGGTCGATTTTATCGGTAAATTAAATCGCAAACTGGACGCGCGGGAAAGCGCCGCCCAAAACAATGATGAAAATCTTGGAGATAATATCCCGCTATGATCGACGGATTAATAACCCTAGATTGCGAACAAGGCTCGGAAGAATGGCTGGCTGCAAGGTTAGGCATTCCGACCGCGACTGGTTTTGAAAATATCGTCACCGCTACCGGCAAGAAATCGGCAAGTTATATTAAATATATGGCTGAGCTGATCGAAGAAAGCATTTTAGGCGGTGGCGATACGTTTAAATCCGGCTTTATGGAGCGCGGCAATCAGTTAGAACCGCAGGCGCGCGCCGCTTACGAGTTTTTAACCGGCAATGACGTTATACAGGTCGGTGGCGTGTATCTCAATGAAGACCGCGAAGTTATGGTTAGTCCCGACGGATTAATTCCGTCGCTCAAAAAAGGGCTTGAAATCAAATGCCCGAAAATGAGTACTCATATCCGCTATTTGCTTGAGGGTGGCGTGCCGGCTGAGTACGTGATACAGGTGCAGGCGAATTTATGGGTAACGGGCTACGAAACTTGGGACTTTGTAAGTTACTGCCCAGAATATCAAAAACAAACGCTTTATCTGTTCACCGCCGCGCGCGATGAAAAATTAATGAAAGCCTTTGACGAACATATCCCGCAATTTGTTAAAACGCTGAAAGCGTATAAGGAATGAATATGAGAAAAATTATTCAAATCGTTACAGGACAAGATTTACAGTGCGATTTAGGTCATACACTTTACGCATTGTGTGATGACGGAACAGTGTGGTGGCGAACTTATGCGTGTCCCAAGCTTGATAAATGGCAACCAGTACCTGATATTTCCCAGGTTAATGAAGTTGATTACACAAAACCCATGCGCCCTATTTACAACGTAAATGAAACCATAAATTTGAAATGGGTTTACAGAATAGATCAGCCGTCTGCTTATCACGGATTTCAAGTGCTAAAAGTCGCGGCAAGAAATGTATCTGAACAAAAATATAAATTTGGGGCTTATTACAAAACAAAAGATGAAGCTATAAGAGCCATTGAGGCTATAACTGGAATGGATTTTCAGGAATATGAAAAAATAAAATATTATTCTTAATAAAGAATAACTACCAAACCCGCTAACAAGGCGGGTTTTCTTTTATTTACAAACAACACTTAAATAACAGGAGGCTCGCATGAGCAAAACTAACTTTGATAAAACATTATCTCAACTTAATCGCGGCGAATTAAACGCAGAATTAACTTCTACACTCGCGGAAGTAATTAAGGCGGTCCGCGAAACTCGAAAACAAGGGACGCTAACATTAAGCCTGAAAGTATCCATGCTTAATACGCGCACCGAAAACCAAATCAAAATCACACCAATGGTTAATTCAAAAATCCCTGAATTGGATCGCGAAGAAAGCATTGTGTTCTCAACGGCTGACGGTGACGTGCTTTTCGATGACCCAAGCCAACTTAAAATGGATTTGAAAACCGTCGAAGATAAACCGGCAAGCTGTCTGAAAATCGTTAACAGCTCCGCCGCAGCTTAATCGTAAATCTTAATCACCAGCCTATCACACGACAGGCTTTTTTTATTAACTCCATAAGAGGAAAAACAAATGGAAAAAACAACCGTAAACGATATTGCCAAACTTGCGATCAATGGACTGCCTGTTGAAGATGGCTATAAAGCCGTTATTTTAAATAACGAGTTCAGCGTCGAATCGTTGGAAAAATTACAGCCTGCACCGAACCGTTTGCGTCAAAATCTGAACTTAAGAACCGAACAGTCCTTAATTGATTACTCCAACAAATTCAAGGTGGCCGGCACCGCTATTTTTGCCGACTTAGATGAATTGGAAATTACCGCAGTTTTCGACTACCACGCAGACCCAGCTAATCCACGTTGGGGTGACCATACCGCAACCTACAATTGTCCTTACTCAAAAGATTGGAAAGAATGGGCGCATAAAGACAAACAGGCAATGAGCCAAGTTGAATTTGGTGCATTTTTGGAAAACAACATTCATTGCATCGCAACTGACGGCAATATCGTAAACGGTGCCGAATTGTTGGCAATGGTGCTCGCCTTCGAAGAAACCCGAAAATCTGAATTTAAATCGGTTAAACGCTTACAAGACGGTACTATGTCATTTACCTACACAGACGAAAAAACTGGTGGTGGCAACGCAAAACTACCAGAAGAAATTGTGTTGGGCATCCAACCATTCCATAACGGCGATTACTACCAAGTAAAAGCGCGCATTCGTTATCGTATTAAGGACGGTTCGCTATTCTTGTGGTACGAATTAATCAATCCGGAAAAAGTGGTTGAAGACGCGTTTAATACAACATTGGAAAAATTGAAAGCCAATATTACCGACGTAGATTTCTACGAGGGCGTATTAGACTAAATAAATAAGACCGCACTTTAAATCAAAGTGCGGTCTTTTTCCAGAAAGGAAGTTGTTATGAACGAAGTAAAACTGAATATAAATATTCCAGTATCGATGTTTCGGCAGATGTTTTACGACTATTTCGATAATACGATTGGCTATCACACACCGCCTAAATTAGTCATGTTTACGAAAGCGCATTGGGCGTTGTTTGATAGCGAATTAAGAGATCGAATGATCGAATCGGTTACACACAGGGATGATGTAAACAAGATAGTCGGTAATTGCGAGCCGGAACTGTCAGATTTTAAAGAATGGCTGATTGCACACAGAGACGCAAATGAACAAGGTTCGCTGTTAAATGTAATCAATCTCCCAGCGGATATGCAATATAAAGACAAATCACGGGGTGAATAAAATGACTGAAACAGTAACAATCAGCAAAGTAGAATACGAAGACTTGCTAAAAGACAGATCAAGACTTGATTTTATCCAAAACCGTCGTCCATATATCGTACAAGACGGACTGGAAAAGGGATTTGAAATTACCCTTGGCGGCGGATTAATCTTAGATGATTGTTTTTATCACGATAATATTCGGGTCGGGCTTGATGCCGTAATTGATCAAGCGGTAAACCAGCTCAAGTTCTATTGGATCGAAGAACAAACCGAAATTTATTGCGGTTATTCTCTCGAACATATTGTAAACGCTCAATTTCGTGACGGCATTGACGAAGATATTATTAAACAAGGTCTTTATGGCAGATTGGTTGATGACGAGATCACTAAACCAAGAGATGTCCGAGATGACGAAAATGGAAGAATTTATCAAATGTCACTGAAAGACCTAGCTGTGAAATTCTTTCGCGGTGAACCTGAATTACTTTTAACGTCTTACGCGTAGGTGAAAGTATGAGTAACGAAAACAACGGCTGGATCAGGATTGAAGACAGACTTCCACCTGTTGGCGAAGATGTTCTTATCTTCGTGCCAACGCTGAATATTGGCGACCGAAAACAATTCGACATAGCTTGGCTTGATGACGGCAAATGCAACGACGGCTTTTGTTTTGTTGGCTCTACCTATGGTTTTGACTTGCCACAGGTTACTCACTGGCGACCAATTCCACATCCGCCAGCTATCAAATAAAAGTTGATAACTAAAATTCGGGAAATTACTGGAAATCTCTGGAAATTTCCCGAAATCAATTTTACCGCACTTTTGTGCGGTTTTGTTTTTATGGAGAAAGTATGATTGTTTGGGCGTTATTCGATAGTGGCAATGGATGTTATACGCAAGCAGCGAAAGAATACTCGGATATTGAAATTTACCCGATAGGCATGGATATTGAGAATAAGAATGACCACTTTATCAATCTAAATCTTGCCGACTATTCGCGTATGTTCGGGGATAACACTCTGTTTGATACTCTTGATAAATTGCCTAGTCCCGATTTAATTATTGCTAGTCCGCCATGTGAAAGCTGGTCTATCGCAAGTGCTATGTGGGGTGGTAACGCTTCGTGGAAACAAGAAACGGGCGCTATCAATCGTGAGTTATCAAAATTCACAGTGCGAAGCCGTAAAGACTATGATTTACCGCACGTCCAATTCAAGTATGACCGCTCATTTATGAATAGGATTAACGGGGAATTGTGTATATACAACACGATTGAAATCATCAAGCGGTATCAGCCGAAAGTCTATGTTATAGAAAATCCTGCAAGTAGTAAGATTTGGCACTACATTAGCGATATTCTAAATTTTGCTATCCAGTTTGATAATTTAGCCCACTACAACTGTTACGGTTATCCACTCAAAAAGCCCACTCGATTTAAGAGTAATATCAATCTACATTTAAAGCATGATCGACAGTCAAAGCCATTGCAACAATGGGGAGATTTTGCGAAAAGCTACAACGAACGGTCAAATATCCCACTTGAATTAATTAAGGATATTTACCAGATAACACAGCAGTATTTAACCAACCCCAAAGACGCTCCAAGTGAGCGTCTTTTATTTTGAGGTAATTATGACTTACAAGCCAATTTTAG
>ERZ773046.200-NODE-200-length-41555-cov-7.855446_pt1 | contig 41555 bp, 54 predicted proteins | sample MGYA00580634_ERZ773046 | MGnify/ENA primary metagenome ERZ773046 (study PRJEB29015, sample SAMEA2738127) | human oral metagenome | biome: human oral; feature: human-associated habitat; material: saliva | place: China | collected 2159 ... | reverse complement strand
TAATATAATATATAGATATAGATATAATATGCGTGTGCGCGCGAGAAAAATTTATGTTTGCTCTCGTGAGATTGTACCAACAATCTTATACATCTGTAGTATGTCTTTTTTCTTTACCTCGTAATCTGGATAGTAAGAGTTAAGAGCAACGAGATTGTAGGTTCCGCTTTTATCAGTTAAAAGTGCTCTACGAATAAACCAATCAGAGCCGGTGAAGAACAAGTATATTTGCCCAGGCATGATGTTATTAGCTTCTTGCAAGAAGATGATATCGCCAAACATATATCTTGGCTCAGCATCGTATCTAAGATAATGGATACCTACACACCCAGAGAAGTAAGGCACGGATACATACTCGATGACAGGGTAATTACCAGCGTTGAGGCTGGCGGTAGAATTAGCCGAGATATTCAGTACTGGTTGCTGTTCGGTTTTTATGCCTATTCCGAAGATGTCTTTACCGAGTATCTGTGTTATCTCTATAAGATAGCCGCGCTTAAACATCTTAACGTTTAGCCTTGATGATAGAGCCTGCGGGGTTATCCCCCACTCTTCTGCAAGCCAAGCAAGGTTAATATGATTATCTTGCAGGGCTTTTCTTACTTCATTTCCATCCATAAGCTACTTTGTTAATCGGTCTATAATATCCGTCATCTGATGTATCTGTTTTTGAGATGTGGCAACGACTTCTATTAGATGGCTTTTCTGTTGCTGTGATGTTTCCAACTCTCTCGTTAACGTAGATACCGTTTCCGTTAGCGTGGTGACGTTATCTTTCTTGTCACAGGTATTTGTACCACCATAGTTGTTTTGGACGTCTATATGCCCGTTATTATCGTTTTGCCCTCCGAAAGTAACATCTCCAGAGTTGGTGGCAATAGACTGGTCACCCGAGGCTGTAACCTGTACTGATTTTGGTGCGTACTTAGTTCCATTGTAAAAGAAGTCCATAGACACATCAAGCACATCGCATAATTTTTCAAGGAAGCCTGTTTTTACGTCAGAAACTTTTAGGGCTTTTGAAAAATTCTGCTGCGACATCTCCAATTTCGATGCTAAATCTTTGAATTGGAGGCGTGTATGAGCCAAAATATATTTCAATTCATCTCCTGTCATTTGAATGATAATTTAATTATAAACTTAATGTATGTTAAAAATAAACCAAATATTTGTTTTAATCAACCAAGTAGTTTATCTTTGCCACAGATTTCTGAAACAAAGATATAAATAAACTTTGAAATAAACAAAAATAAACAATACCTCAAACGGGGTAAATTAAAAAAAGACTTGAATATGAAAGCAACAAAATTACAGTACAGCACACGAGAGATAAATCGAGACTTTAAGATTAAAGTTTACGGATATACGGAGGAAGGCAAGAAGGTTGATAAGCTGGTAGGAGTTTCAGGGCTCATCCTTCTGATAGGAACAGAGCATGCAAACAAGCAGATTGAGAGAGCTTACAAATCAGGTCAAGATAAATGCGTATGCAAATTACGTAGAGGCTTAAAGGTAACTTATTACGCACACTAATTAACCACTATACAGGGTGTTCAGTTAAAGGCTGATACTTGGTTCAAGTCCGAGACACCCACAGCGCAGAGAGTACAGATTTTCGGGGAAACCCTTTGAGCCATCTCTCAAAAATAAAAATGACTGAAAGCGGGTGGTTTAGAATTGTACCACAACAATCGGGCGAGGTGAGCCTTAATCACCAAGGCAAAAGAGTATGAGGCTCGATGGTGGTTCGAATCCACCTTTGCCACGAAGGCTACGCATAATGTAGCGGTTCCCCTGCCTGATGGGGCTGTAAATTGCAGGATTGAAATAATATCCAAACATAGCGATGAAGCAGAGGCCAACCGTAGAAGCAAGCAGCCCTATAAGGGTCGAGGCAAGCAGCGGGGAAGAAAGTAACAAGGAGCTAAGTAACAAAATAGGCTGGCGTCGTTGAACTCGACAGCATAGTGCGAAGAATAGTAACACAAACAGACCGTAGTAGGTTAGCCAGTCACAAGTATTATTAATTAAAATCAAAATAGTTATGGAAGAAAAGAAAAAGACTACTGATGTAGCAGAGTTACAGAAAGAGAATGAAGAGTTACAGAAGAAGGTCGAAGAGCTTACGAGCCGATTAGAAGTCGAAGAGACCCTAAAGCAGGCTTACAAAAAGTCTGCTGATGAGTATAGAGAATACTGGATGAAGAATGTAGGGAAAATTAAAAAGATGAAAGAGGATATCGAAGATGTCCAGAAGTTAACAAAGAAACTCTTAGAAAGATGGTAGAAGAGAATAAACCTGTCATGCCTACCTTAAAGAGGATGAAGGTAGGAGATACGGAGCTATGGCCGATAGAGCGTCTGGATGTGGTAAGAGTTACTACAGGGCGTATTTCTGCGATAAAGCGACGTGAAGGATGGAAATTTCAGATGAAGACTTTGGGGCTGGTGGTAGAAGTCACCAGGACAGCCTAAAGCTGTACTATCTGAAGCAGAACACCGTCTGATACTGGAGTACTGCAAAGGCTATTCTGATAAGGAAGTAGCCGATAAGTTGTGCAAAAGCTATTGGACGGTGAAGACGCAAAAGAAAACAATCTACAGGAAACTTGGTATATCGAAAGATACCGAGCTGTTATGGTGGATGGTTTGTGCGAGGTTAAAGATAAACTTTGACCTCAAGGAGATACGAAAGCATGGTATCGAGATACTCTTTAGTTTGCTTTTCGTTGTTCTGCAAGTAACGAACAACGGAGGAGATTTACGAAGATGTAGGATGTCGAGACGTGCGAGAACTGAAATAAGGTCAAGAAATGGGAAACTACATGATTACGGATAGTGAAAAGCTCTTGACCATAATGCGAGTAATGAATAGTAAAACATTTGGATTGAGGTTCAGCGAGAAGATAGTAGGAGGTCGTGCCAGACTGGAAAGACTAATCACTGCTGGAAAGATTAGAGCCGAGAAGGGCAACGGAGAAGCTCAGAACGGCAAATGGTTGGTTAACGCTGCCGATGTCCTACGATATGCAAGAGCAAAATGAAAACAAGGAAGATAAATAAAAACAAGGTTGTTAGTTGGCTTGACGGACAGAGTGAACTCTATACCAAAATCATGGAAGAGCCAGTAACGAGGGGTACGGTGCTATTAGTTAATATGATAGCTATCTGTATTATCATTGCTGCGATAGCTGCTGGAGGTGCGTTAATCATTTCTGCAGGGGCTACGCTTTGTGCAGGCTATCTGGTAAGGAGATTAAACAGGAGAAACGAATAGCTTTCACTTTTGTGAGAGTCTTTTTTTTAGTTTATTTTAAAGTTATTATTTGGAAGGTGCAGCAGGGTGCGGGCAAGTGATTGTCTGGGAGGTTCGATACCGCCGTACCTACGATTTTTAATTAAATAAGCGTATGGATAAATTAAATTTTAGAACCTTACATGCAGACGAGATTGAGTGTAGGGTCGGAGCAGTTACGGATGGCAAGGGGTGCAGCCTTCTGATGTACAAGAATGCGAGAGTAGACATGACGCTACTTGATGAGGTTGTCGGACCGGAAAACTGGAAGCGCAGCCATGAATTGATTAACGGCAGTCTATTCTGTACGGTAGCCGTGCGATCTGATAAAGGCGAGTGGGTGACAAAACAAGACGTAGGAACCGAAAGCTACACAGAGAAAGAGAAGGGGCAAGCGTCTGACGCCTTCAAGCGTGCTTGTGTTAACTGGGGCATAGGGCGAGAGTTATACACGTGTCCGTTTGTCTGGATTAATCTAAAGGAAGACGAATGGAAGTCCGGGTATAATGGAAAGCGACAGCCAAAACCGAGATTTGTCGTGTCGTCTATAGAGTATGATAACCAACGTAAAGTATCCTTTATCGAAATCAAGGATGATAAAGGAGTGGTACGTTATACTTGGGGTAACTCAAGCAAGTTAGATGATGTGCGTGCAGAGGCTATCGACAGAGTAAAGAGAGCTACGACACGGAAGGAGCTGGAGGATACTTATAATCTCTATCCGGGTCTAAAGAAAGACCCTGTATTTGTTGATGCGTGCACGAAGCAGTCAAAGAAAATTGAAAAAGCAGCGTAACTATGGAAAAGAATATATTACATAAAGACTTTCGTAGAGACTTTATCGAGCTTTTGTTAGATGCAGGCTTTAATGATGAAGAAGCAAATAAATTAGTTTCAAGCAAGTAAAAGGATAAACTAAAGATAGAAGTTGTTAAACGCCTTAAAGAAGTAACATCTTTAATCGAGAAAGAGGAATATGACAAGGTTAAAGAATGCTTAGCTTTTTCACCATCTGGAGATGGATATGGATGCAACAATAACTATATAGATTTTTCATATCTTTTCCCTGCAGATGATGAATACGGGAACAGATATATTAATGACTTAGGCGATGTTATTAACGAATTATCAGAGTGAAGTAAGATGAAAAAAAAGATAGAATTAAAGAAAAGTCCTGTCATCTTTGATGAAGGTGCACATACGTACACTTTGGATGGTGTGCGATTGAGTGGTGTAACGGCAATTGTCAAGTGGATGTTCCCAGACACCTATAAGGACATCCCGCAGTCTGTATTGGAGAAGGCAGCCGAGCATGGTTCGCTTATTCACAAGAAGTGCGAGCAATACGATAATTGCGGTTTTGGAGATGATTTGCCAGAGGTTAAGGAGTATGTAAGGCTAAAGAAAGAAAACGGGCTTACAACGGCTGAAAACGAGTATCTCGTAGATGATGGAAAGAATATAGCTTCGAGTATTGATGTTGTCTTCGATGAGGACGAGAAAGGCTGCTATCCGCTGGCTGACATTAAGACTACGAGCAAGATACACAAAAACAATGTATCGTTGCAGTTGTCTATTTACGCTTATCTGTTTGAGAAGTGTAACAAAGGCAAGAAGGCTGGACGATTGTTTGTTGTCTGGCTGCCAAAAGAACAGTACGGAAAGGCGGAACTGATGGAACTTAACCGTATCAGTGCAACGGATTGTAAGAAGATAGTTAAGGCATACCTCGCAAAGGAAGATTCAACACCATACAGAGAGAAGTATTTCGGAGCTAAAGAGACTTCTACAGAATTAGAGCCTATCGAGGAGGCTTTACCAGCCACGCTGAAGGATGCCGAGGACGAGATTATCAAAATCGAAACCCAGCTAAAGCAGATGGAAGAGAGAAAGAAAGAGCTGAAAGAAGGCTTATACAATCTCATGGCAGAGCACAACGTAAAGAAGTGGCAAAGCGAACGAATACAGATAGTTCGTAAGCTGGATAGCACACGTGAGAGTATAGATACGGCAAAGGTAAAGAAGATGTACCCGGATGTATACAAAGAGTGCTTGAAAGTGTCAAAAGTCAAAGGAAGTATAACGATTAGCGTATTATGATATGGCACGGAGTAAGAATTCAGTTAGCCTTATAGGCGTAGTTGGAAAGGATGCCGAATTACGGCAGACGCAACAAGGTGTACATTATGCACAGATTTCACTTGCAACGTCTACTGGTGGCTACAAGAAGAAAGATGGTACGGATGTACCAGAGGTAACACAATGGCACCGTATTGTAGCATGGAATAACCTTGCAGACTTTGCGGGTAATTACGTAAAGAAGGGAATGAAGATAGCCGTAGACGGAATGATTACCTACCGAACGTATAAGAACCAGCAAGGGGTTGATGTGTATACGACGGATATTGTCGTAGATAGTATAGTATTAATGACTATACCACAGGGGCAACAGCAGAATGTAGGAGCAGCCCCAGCGCAGAATGTAGACCCGCAATGGCAAAGGGTTGTGCAGCCTTATGGAGGTTATACACAACCTCAACAGGCTACAGTTCCACAGCAGCCTGTACAGCAGAAACCAGCTAACAACCAACAGGGAGGCTATACAAAACCAAATACAGGTGCACCGTTCCCACCCGCCCCCGAAGATGATTTACCATTTTAATGAAAGTTGTAAAAGTTGAGAAGAAAGATGGTCGGGTTTCGTTAGATACGGATCTCGACTTTCTTTTTTCAACGTTGAAGAATGGTAGCTATTCACTGATTTTAAAACGTGTTAGTGAGAAAAGAACGATAAATCAAAACGATTTAATGTGGATGTGGTTTAAGTGTATCGAGAATAGCACTGGAACGGAGAAGAATGACATCTACATGTATTACTGCAAGAAATTCTTGTGCAAAGTCATCCGAGTTGGCGAAAAGGTAGAGAAGGTGTACGAAACATCATCTATGCTTAATACAACACAGATGACAGAGTTTTTGAACAAGATACAGGCGGATGCAGCAAGTGAACTTGGTATAATGCTACCTATACCAGATGATAGGTACTTTGAGGCTTTTTATCAGCAATATAATGTCTAAATTAAAACAAGTGAAATGGACTTTAAGAAAATTCAATTAACAAAGCAGAATACGCTTAATGTGGTGTATTCTAATCGTGATGGAGATACCATTACGATGGTAGGTGCTAACATTGTGCACAAGGACTTCAAGGAGGCGATTAAAACCCTCGTTCCCCATCTGGCTATGTTGACAGAACAGAGAGAGGCGTATAATAACACTCTGGAAGAACTGGAGGAGCAAAGAAGCTGGGAGGAAAAGAGTATCTTTACTCGAATGTCTGTTGGTTCTGTAACGTTTAGTGGCGATGAGGTCATTGTAACTGGTACTCGTGTACTGGACCGAGGAGACGTAATGAACCTAAATGCACCGAAAATATCCACAGTAGACGATGAAAATTATAGGTATCTGTCGGAGTTGTCTTTAGCTATTGACAATGTGAAGTATGAAGCCGAGCAGTATGTTAATGAGCGTAAATGGGGCTTGAAGCAAGGCGAATTAAATTTCGATGAAGCAGGCGATCCGTTTGCAGGAGTTGAGGCTGGAGAAGTGCCACAGGTATCTATCGAGGTGCACGCTACGGGAAAGAAAAAAGGAAGGAAAAAGAAAACAGAAGTAGCTTAAAGAATTATGATGCGTCTAAATATAATGACGTTTACCTTAACTCCTAACTGCTACAAGGTAGTTTTTAATTACCAGCCTTTATTGGTGGCATGTGTGAAAAGAATACCGTCAGCTCGTTATAGGGCTGACGGTAAATTTTGGGAAGTCTCGCCTACTGATGAGAACTATTTAAGGCTAATGGCAGACTGGGCTGTACAACGCCGTCTATGCAATAGTGTTCAGTGGTTGAAAGACGAGGAGCCAGTAGAGTGCTACGAGATACCAGAGATGCCGAAGCTGGAAGTAGAGCATAATATGACGCTTGAACCATACGAATACCAGAAGGAAGGTATAGCATACGCACTGGAGAAGAAAAGGTGCATAATGGGAGACGAACCGGGACTTGGAAAGACGGCACAGGCTATTGGTACGATGACAGCGAGCGGAGCATGGCCAGCACTGGTAATATGCCCAGCGTCACTAAAAGTAAACTGGCAGAGAGAGTTTAAGAAGTTTGGAGGCGTACAAGCTGTAATACTAAGCGATGCCAATAGAAATACATGGCAGCTATTCTGGCAGTCACGCAATAATGCAGGAGAGCCTTTGGCAAAGGTCTTCATTACGAACTATGAGAGCTTGAAGAAGTACTTTGTTAAGAGAGTAAAGAGCCAGCAACGATTTACGCTAAAGAGTGTTGAATTTGACGAGAGGATAAATCTATTTAAGTCAGTCATAATTGATGAAAGCCACAAATGCAAATCAAGTAAGACACAGCAAAGTAAATTCGTGCAGGGTATTGCTAAGGGTAAAGAGTTTGTACTGGAGTTGACAGGTACACCTGTAGTGAACAACAATACCGACCTTATACAGCAGCTTAATATTATGGAGCGTCTGGAGGACTTCGGAGGATATACTAAGTTCAAAGAAAGATATTGCGCAGGCGAGAACCAATCAAGCCAGTTAAAGGAACTTAACTACTTTTTGAATAAGTTTTGTTTTTTCAGAAGGCAAAAGAAAGATGTATTGAAATGGCTACCCGATAAGACACGTTCATATCTGGTAGTTGATATTGAGAATAGGAAGGAGTACAACGAGGCAAAACGAGATGTTATCCAGTATCTAAGGGAGTTCAAGAAGGCTGATGATGATAAGATACAGAGAGCTATTCGAGGGGCTGTAATGGTAAAGATGGGTATCTTAAAACAGATATCATCAAAGGGAAAGATTAAGGCAGCTATTGACATCATTCATAACACTATAGATGGAGGCGAAAAACTGATTGTGTTCTGTTTTCTAAAGCAGGTTGTACAGGAGTTAAAAAAAGAGTTTCCAAAGGCTGTTACGGTTACGGGTGATGATGATGACAGGGCAAAGCAACGAAGTGTTGATGCTTTCCAACAAGACCCCGACACGAAACTGATTATACTTAACTATCGAAGTGGTGGTACTGGTTTAACGCTTACAGCAGCCTCTAATGTGTTGTTTATCGAGTTCCCTTGGACTTATTCAGATTGTTGTCAAGCGGAGGATAGAGCGCACAGAAACGGACAAAAGAATGCTGTTACCTGTACATACTTACTGGGAAAGGAAACGATAGATGAGTATATGTATCAACTCATACAGACGAAGAAGGATATAGCCAACGGAGTTACTGGTACGATTGATAATGTAGAAGAAAAGAAGGTTAACACGCAGCAGATGTTGTTAGATGCAGCCTTCGATATGTTCAAAGGAGAATATTAATATGCAAAATAAAGAAGAAGATATACAGGCTACTACGATTATAGTAGGTTTAGGCTGTGCGGTAATGTTAGGCTTTATCGTAGGTGTGTTAATGTGTTTAATATGTAGTGTATTATGAAGCCATTAACGGAGAGCCAAATCCAAAAGCAGTGTGTAGAGTGGTTCCGAAAGACTTATCCGAGTATCGAACCATTGTTTTTTGCAGTTCCTAATGGAGGAGCAAGAAACGCATGGACTGCAAAGATAATGAAAGACGAGGGCGTAAGGTCTGGTGTAGCCGATCTTATACTTCAAGTTCCTATGGGTGGTTATGCTTCGCTATGTATTGAGATGAAAACGCCTGTAGGTAAGCAGTCACAGAGCCAGAGAGAATATGAGAAGCTGGCAAAGCGTATGAAAAACAAATACGTAGTGTGCCATTCGTTGGAGGAGTTTCAAAAGGCTATCAAGGAATATATCGAGGCATGAGTTACGAGGAGCGTATAGAATGGTTCTGGGGTCGTGTTCAGGTGTTGAGGCTGGATAGCTACCAGATAGCTCTTTGGTTCGGTATATTGAGATACTTTAAGATAGCAGGTTTCCCGACCCGTTGCGAGGTTCAAAATGAAATGTTGTGTACTTTATTAGGAATGAATATAAAGACGATAATAACGGCACGCAAACGGCTTATCGAGAACAATATAATAGCCTATGAGGCTGGGAACGGACGGAGACAGCCTGCCTATATCATAGATATGGAGCTTTACGAAGCTATGCACCCGAAGAAGAAGAAGGAAGAAAAGCCTGTAAAGGAAAAACCTAAACCGAAAGTAAAGAAGATGCAGAAGCAGGTTGAGGCTAACCTACTATTTAAGGAGGAGAAAAGAAAAAAATCAAAACTGGTTAAGAAAATAGAGCCTACGACACCGACGCTGGAAGAGGTGCTAAAGATATGCACCGATAAGGGTATGAGTGAAGAGGAGGCAAAGAACTTTTATTATTACTATGATGCCCAGGGCTGGGTAACCACTGGAGGGCAAAAAATAAAGCGTATCGATAGCATGGTTAATAGATGGCTAACGAACGGAAAAGGCAAAGAATATGGTAGAAACAGTGACACAAATACTGCAAAGAGAGAGGCACGAAATAAAGAAGTCATCGACGAAGTCATGTCTCACTATAAGTAAGAGCAAAGAGGAGGCACGAGAGCTACTGGAGAAGTATAACCCTTCTTTTCAGTCGAGATGTTATTCTTATCCAGAACGGTGTGTTAATGGTAAAGCCCCAACGCTTGCAGAAGTAAGCAGAGATTATGGCGAGCAGGTATCTATTGACTGGTTAATTATAGAGCTGAACGACTATCAGAATTTTGTCGGAGTAAAGGAAGAAAACAAAGCAACGTTTGGAGTAGTTCGAGAGATGTCTAAGATGATACTAAGTCGGTATTACTTCTTGAAGCTATCCGAGTTGATGTTATTCTTTCAGCGATTGAAATACGGAGATTACGGAGAGATGTACGGGTGCATAGATGCTGTAAGAATTATGCGAGCTTTGCGTACCTTCTTTGACGAGAGGAATCAAATTATAGAAAAGATAGAGCAAAGAGAGCGAGAGAGGAAGATGGAAGAGGACAGAAAGAATGCGGTTAGCTATGAAGAATACACCGAGATTAAAAAGAGAAAGAATAACCACAAAGTAGCCGGATAGTGATGATGTACTTTATCGTAGTCTATTATAAGATAAGAGACATAGCAACTATAAGGAAGATACAAGAACGTTTTAAGTTTCCTAAGTGTATGACGGTAAATGGCGAATGGCAGGTACTTGTAGAAGGTACGGACTGGGAGACGCTTAGAGAAACGGAAAGACGAGGATACATTGAAATACGTAACAAAACAATAAGGAATATGAAAGCAACGAATTTATTTATCAAGCGTATCGAGGAGTACTTGAAGAAGGAAGCCGATACGGATCTGGAGTTTGCAAAGAAGATGCAAGAACAACCAGAGAAGACACCAGAAGCAGTATGTAATTATATCCTATCAGAGGTCAGTAAGAATAAGCAAAGCGGATGGGCTGATGAAGAGATATACGGCATGGCAAAGCACTTCATAGACGAGAAGGAGTTGAAAGACCCAGGAAGCAAGGCTAACAACGTATCTCGTGTAGTAGTAGATACGCATGTAGAATTGAGTGAAGAGGAAAAGCAGAAAGCGATGGAGAAAGCTCAACAGAACTACGAGAAGAAACTGGAAGAGCAGGAAAAGAAAAGGCAGGAGGAACAGAGAGAACGAGAGAAGAAAGCCAAAGAGAAAAGGTTACAAGCAGCTAAAGAGAAGCAAGAGAAAGAGGCTGCGATGATGGGCGATTTATTCGGAGGGCAATACTGATGGAAGAAAAGTACTGGGGGTTGTGTGAAACCTGTATACATTCGATTGATACAGGTCCGACGATAGAGTGTGGGTTAAATCTATTGCACTGCAATGATAATTATGAACCAAACGAAAGAGACTATGAAACCAAGGACGAAGGAGCAGAAGCGCGTACTACAGCTCTCTAAGCAACTAAAGCCTATCAGTGAAGCTGCAAAGAGATATGCTTATGAACATTGTTTCGAGGATATAGGTTTGTATAAGAAAAACGGCTGGGTGTGGTGCCAGTGTTGCGGGCACAGCTCGAGGTTATCAAGCTCGTTATTAGGGGTTGTCCTTGGTTGCGAGAACGGCTATGAGTGCCCAGAGTGTGGAAAGAAGCTAAAGTTAGTTTATTACAGATCAACCAAGGATAAAGGCAATACCTTAAGACATTTTACCCTATTTCAGGCATATAAAGGTTATCAAGTGATAAGGACATTTGAAGTAAGCAGATGCAACTATATGAATGGCAGTACGATGTATGATGTCATGGAGTTATGGCAGAGTTGGTTGAATGAAGATGGAAAAGAGACCATAGTCGGTAGAGATTATACAAGAAGTATGTTTCATTTCAGTTGGAGTATTAATAGCGAGATGAATATCAAGCACCATAACGCAACTACAGGTTATATTGCTTATGAAGACATATTCGATATAACTGGTAACTATATGTATGCTCGTGGTTCGGTTACAAAGCTATTGAAAAGAAATGGATGGACGATGGATATACTGAAAGAGAAAGAGATAGAGGTTATTCCGTTAATGAAGGCGTTAATAAGGATGGACGATCCTTTTGTGGAAGAGCTGGTAAAGCATAAGCAGTATAGCATATTAGGCTTTTGGCAGCACGCTGGAGGACACTTGAAAGACCGCACGAGGTGGCAGCACGCTGTACGAATATGTGAGAGAAATAACTATATAGTAGATGATGGTAGCATGTATGTAGATTATACAGAACTACTACGATACTTTAATCTTGATACACATAATGCGAAGTATGTTTGTCCTGTCGACTTAAAGGCAGCACATGATAAGCTGCTGGAGAAGAAGAATAAGATAGAGGCAGAGAAAGAGATAGAACGTCAAGCAAAGGAAATCGAAAAGCATGATAAGATATACAAGGAGAGGATGAAAAACTTTGCTGGACTATCTTTCGGAGATAAGGATATAAGGATAGAGCCTTTACATAGCGTAAGGGAGTTTGCGGAGGAAGGTAAGGCAATGCACCATTGCGTATTTGCTATGGGTTACTATGACGAAGAGAGACATCCGGATAGCCTTATATTGTCAGCAAAAGACAAGAAAGGAAAGAGATTAAAGACTATCGAAGTAAATACCAAATCATGGAAGGTTATACAGTCGAGAGCGGTATGTAATGGCAGAACGGCTCAACACGACGCTATCGTTAACATGGTTATAAAGTATATGCCTTTACTAAGGAAAACGGCTTGTACGGCAAAATAGCATAAAATAAGATGAAAAATATAGAATTATTTAACGATCATTTCCAGAACTTCAAGGTATACGGCTTGCCAAAAGCACAGATGATAATAGCCGACCCACCTTATAATCTGGGTAAAAATGCCTATGCGAGCAACCCTGCTTGGTATGAAGGAGGAGACAACAAGAACGGAGAAAGCGCACTTGCAGGTAAGGAGTTTTTCGATACTGATAAGGATTTTCGCCCTGCAGAGTTTATGCACTTCTGTTCACAGATGTTACGGAAAGAGCCTAAAGAGAGAAACCAAGCACCTTGTATGCTGTTGTTCTGCGAGTTCGAACAGCAGTTTAAGTACATAGAGCTTGGAAAGAAGTACGGTTTTAATAACTACATTAATCTGGTCTTTCGTAAGAAGTTCTCAGCGCAGGTTCTGAAAGCTAACATGAAGGTTGTTGGCAACTGCGAATATGGTTTGATACTATATCGTGATAAGTTGCCGAAATTCAGAAATGAAGGGCAGATGATATTTAACTGCTTTGACTGGGTACAAGATACCACAACGCCAAAGGTACATCCGACACAGAAACCAGTACCACTGCTTGAGAGGCTTATAGAGATATTCACAGATAAGGGGGATGTAGTTATCGATCCGTGTGCTGGTTCTGGTTCTACTCTATTGGCAGCAGCTAATACTGGAAGACGAGGTTATGGCTTTGAAATAAAAAAAGAGTTCTATAAGCTGGCAACGAATAGAGTTCTAAGATACAAACAACCATTATTATTTTAACTTATAAAACAAAAAACGTATGAAAACAATGTATGTAGTTAAGTATGCTTGTGATGGCAAACAATTAGGAATTTATGAATCAAAAATTGAAGCTCAACTGGCGATTCTTAAAAAAGTAGATGAAGCCCCAGTAGAGAAAATGTTTATATTCGACTTTACAATGGAGGAGCAGGAATTATCGTGGAAAAACATACAGACTTTCGATGATGCATGTGCGGCTTTGGGATATGCGGAAAACAACAAAATGATATCAGATTATTATTACGCATTAACCATAACAAGTAAGGAAACAGAAGAGGCATTCGCAGAGAGATTTGGTGCGGATATGTTAGCCTACATGAAGTTAAGAATTATAACAGCAGCTATCAACGAAGGATGGGAACCGAAGTTTACAGAAGACGAATGGAGGTATTATCCATGGTTCTATCTCTTCACAGAAGAAGAATATAGCCGTTTTTCAGAAGAGAAAAAGCAGCGGTGTGTGTTGCGTGCTTGTGGCAATGCGTATGCGTATGGGGGTCTCGTTTATGCGCATGCGGCTGACGCTTCTGCGAATTCGGGTACGAGCGTCGGTGCCCGTCTTGCCTTCGAGAGCGAAGAAAAAGCGAAACACGCAGGCGTTTATTTTAAGGAACTATGGGCAGATTTCTGCTTTAGAGAGGCAGAGAAAAAATAATTAAATTCCTTGTTGCTTTCTGGTGGGGGTGTAGCAGTGATGTTGCACCCCCATTTTTGCGTGATAGACTGTGAAAAGAGTTGTTTTAATTATTAGAAGTGTTAAATATATGTTAAATAGGAATATTTACTTGCTCATTTTGAAATTACGATATATATTTGCAACATCAAACAAAACAATAATAACTTAAAATAAAGAGCAATGAGAAAACCAAGATTTTATAATTCAGCTTTTGGGGAGAAGGTTAAGCAAGCCTATAAGAAGGGAATGTTTACAACTTTCGCAGGAGAAATAGAATACTGGGATGATAGGAAGGTAAAAGAATGGGAAATAAAAGAAAATGGTGGTATTCTACCATCTCCACGCTTTAATGTTGAGGAAATAGTCGATTATTATAACAGAAACAAATAAAATAATAATGTAAGCCCTACGCAACACGGTTAAGCGAATAGTATGAAAAAATAGTAAACAAATCAGAGATTACAGCAAAGACAGTAGAAGGTGTTAAGTCACAAGTTGAGGAGCTTGTAAGCCGTTATAACAATGTAGTTAGTGATAAGGAAGCGGCAGAGCAGTTTTTCACAGATTGCGGAATAGAAGGAGACTTGTATAGTGAGAATGAAAAGAGTTGTTTTAACTATTGAAAGTGTTAAATTTGTGTTAAATGAGAACATTTATTTACTCATAACAAAAATATGATGTATCTTTGCATCAGTAATAACAACAAGAACGGTGAGACACACCATAACAACTGTAAAGATTATGAGAACTTCTAAGATTAACATTGGTGCTAAGGTATTTAACAAGAAAAATCAAGAAGGCACAATTACAAGTATCATTACTAAGTCTACAGGCTATGTAGAGGTAACTTATCTCAATGGTGTTGTAAAGAAAGAGATGGCTTTTAATCTCATCGATGAGAATGGAGAGAGCTTGAAAGCTGCACCAAAGGCGAAAGCGAAGAAGCCCGTAGAACCCACAAAAGAAGAAAAGATACAAATATGGAAAAAAGATATTCTCCTTGTTAACAATAGAACGATGTATAATGTTACAATAGTTGAGCTTTGTGTTAATGAGCTTACAAACAAGCGAAGCGATAACGAGTTTTATAACAGCTTAATTGATACTTTCTTTAAGGCGTATTTCGGCAAAGCAAAGGTGAGCGAGAAGCAGGCTTATTACCTCGCAAAATTCATTGTAGAAAATGATAAGTAATAAATAATAACCTAAACGCTGTGCTATCGGCATGACGGGCAAGTATTATGACAAATTCAATTCGCAGTCCAAAAAACAAATTTCGTGGTATAATTTATCAAGCTGGTATCAGTGGTAGTAGTGATAGCTTTTCACTTACTTTTGATGACTTAAATACTTTAAAGTTAAGGCTTGAGGAAGCGGCAAATGGCAAGTATGCACATATCATTATAAGTGAGAATAAGAAAGAATACCCACTCTTTGATTGGGCAGAGATTGAAAATTACGAAGTAAATAAATAAGAACTATGCCCTCGACATCACGGTTAAGTCAACTACTATGACATATAAGTATCAGAATGGAATTGAGAGAGAAATTGCCGAGCAAGTCGTAAACAATCGTGACTGCTGCTGTCAAGGATTAGTAGAGATGGAGGATGGCAGGGTGTTCTTCACTCACAGAGGTTACAATGACAGAGTTGCCCCACATCTTGAAGTGTTGACCTGCAAGAAAACAGGTGTACGTTTCAACGTAAATTACAATAATGGCGTAGCATATTACACACACTTATAATGTATGAGTAAATATATTATTCAAAAGAGCGGCACTCTCCCTAATGGGTGGGTGCTGACAGACAAAGAAAATGGTATTGTTGTTACCTTTGAGGATGGCAAATTTAACGAAACGCAGAAAGTAACGCCACTTGAGGATACTAGTCACACGCCTCAAGAACTTGCACGTATCATGCAAGAGTTAGGTGAGTGGGTGGTGCGTCACCATGGTTCTAAGTGCTTCAAGCAGCCGTATGGTATCGAATACAGCGAGGATGATAGCACTTGCTTTCTGTACAGAAGAAAGTCGCCACGATGGAGATTAGAGATAATTGATAATGTTGATAAGAACAACTTAGCCAGCAGCTTGAAGAAGGCTGCCGAGTGGTTGACAAAGAGATAGAAGCATGAAGGTGTTAGATGTTACTCGGGCAGCTCATGAGCGTGGCACGAGTATTCAAGAGATAGCGGATAAGCTGGGCATTTCAAGGCGGGCTTTGAGCTCGAGAATAAATGCTAACCCGAAACTAAGTAGCCTCAGAGAGATAGCAGAGGCGATAGGATGTGATATAACGGATTTATTCAGATAATGATGGTAAGCAGGAAGGTTTAACGCTTTCCTGCTTTTTTGTGCTTATTACTTGATAATTATAAAGATTTTCGTTATCTTTGTATCGTAATTTGCTTTATGATTATAAAGATATTAATATATGGCTGAAAAGATAACGGAAACCAATATCGATTCCTTACAACAAGACGATAAGAATTTTAACAAGGGAACGAAGAAAGGTCGTAAACTGATTGATAAATCAATTAGGAAATTCGGCGCAGGACGTTCTATTTTGTTAGACAAGAATAATCGTATCATTGCCGGTAATAAAACGCAGGAGCTGGCGAAAGAAGCGGGTATAAAGAAGGTTATTGTTATTGATGCCAAGCGAGATGAGCTGGTAGCAGTAAGAAGGGGCGATGTCGACTTGGATAGCGAAGAAGGAAGAGAGATGGCACTGGCGGATAATGCTACTGGTGCAGCCAATCTGGACTGGGACGATGAGGCTTTATCGAGAGCACAGGAAGAGATAGGTCTACAGGTTGAGGATTGGGGGCTTTCTATTGGTCCGAAGATAGATGATACTTATAGTAGGAAGATAGAGGCACCAGTGTACGAGCCTTCAGGGGTCTCTCCTACTCTATCGGATTGCTATGACAGCACGAAGACAAAGGAGTTAATCGAGGAGATAAAGAAAGCGGATCTACCAGACGAGGTACGAGAGTTCCTAACGTATGCAGCCTATAGGCACACGGAGTTTAATTATGGAATGATTGCCGACTACTATTGCAATGCGCCTAAGGAGGTACAGGGGTTATTCGAGAATTCAGCTTTAGTAATTATCGATTTCAAGAAGGCTATCGAAAAGGGCTTTGTAAGGATGACAGATGAGTTATTGAATGAATACGCGAGGGAGTATGAAGAAGGTTGATTTTAAAAAGGATTTCGTCGTATTCATTCTGACACATGGAAGAGTGGATAACCAGTATACCTATCGTTCCCTATGCGAGCAGGGCTATACTGGTCGTTGTGTATTTGTGCTCGACAATGAAGATGGACAAGTAGAGGAGTACAAGAGAAGATACGGAGCGGATAACTGCTATGTATTCGACAAGCTGGCTATGAGTAAGCGGATAGATGAGGTTTTCCGTGGAGACAGGCGAGTAATAGTTTACGCTCGTAATGCTTGCTTTGACGCGGCACGTGCTTTGGGTTATAAGTACTTTATAGAACTGGACGATGATTATACGTCTTTTGTGTGGAGATTTGATGAGGAGTGTGCATATACTCCAAAAACACCAAAGATAAAAAAACTTGATGTAGTATTTGAATCAATGCTGCGGTACTACATAAACACACCTTTAACAAGTCTTGCTATGGCACAAGGCGGTGACTTTATAGGCGGTAGTAGTAATCAAATGCTGCGGAGTATAGGAACAAAGAGAAAGGCTATGAATAGTTTTATTTGTTCAGTAGATAGACCTTTCGAGTTTAAAGGTAGAATTAATGAGGATGTTAACGCATATACCCAGCTTACTTCTGTAGGTAAGATATTCCTAACCATTGTGCAGTGTAACCTACAGCAGAAGATAACGCAGTCAAATGGAGGAGGAATGACAGACGTTTATAGAGATAGCGGAACATATGTAAAGAGCTTTTCGAGTGTAATAGTATTCCCGAGTGGAGTAAAGGTAACGCTGCTTAATAGCCATCATAAGCGTATCCATCACAATGTGTACTGGGAGCATACAGCACCGAAGATATTACAAGAGAAATGGAGGAAGAAATGAGCGAGAGAAAAGGTATAGACAATCTTATTCCTATGAATGAGCGAACCGAGGAGGAACGAAGAGATATAGGAAGAAAAGCAGGCAAAGCGTCTGGAGAAGCACGGAGGAAGAAAAAGAAGCTACGGCAGTTAGTTGAGGCTTTCGGAGAATTGCCAGCACCAGAGAAGGTACGAAGGGTAATGAAGGAACTTGGAGTATCGGAAAATGAAATGCGTACTAATGATATGGCTATCGTAGTAGGCTTGTTCCAGAAGGCTATTAAGGGTGATGTATTTGCCTTCAACGCTATTAGAGATATAAGGGGCGAGAAGCCTGTAGATGAAACAAAGCTAACGGGCTCGATGGATAATCATATCGAGATAGGTTTTATAGAGACGGATGTTAACCCTGTAAGTGATGAAAGCGAGGTCGAGGTATGATAATGCCGTTTAAGGTTATAGGACCGTTGTTTCGGGCGAACACAGAAAAGACTGCAAGAGTGTATATTAACCAGGGGGGCACGTCTTCTGGAAAGACATACACGATTATGCAGGTACTTCTTTATGTGGCATTGCTGGAGGCTGGTAGTATAACGACGGTAGTAGGTCAAGACTTACCGAACTTGAAGGTAGGTGCGCTTCGTGATGCAAAGACGATATTAGCTGGTTCGGACTGGCTGGCTGGTTACTTTGATATGCACGAGAGCGGACATTACTTGCAGTGTAGGAATGGTTCTGTAATTGAATTTAAGAGTTACAAGGACGAGCAAGACGCAAAGAACGGTAAACGTGACTATCTATTCGTTAACGAGGCGAATGGTATAGGCTATGAGATATACTGGCAGTTGGCTATTCGTACACGTAAGAAGATATGGATAGACTATAACCCTTCGGAGAGGTTCTGGGCGCATAACGAAGTGAAAGGGCGTGAAGGTGTGAAGATGATTATCTCAGACCACAGAGGAAACCCATTCTTAACAAAGGAGGAGCACGAGCGCATCGAGAGCATAGAAGATAAAGAGCTATGGAAGGTATATGCGCGTGGTCTGACTGGTAAGCTATCAGGGGTTATCTTTCCTAACTTTCGTATCGTTGACAGACTGCCAGAGCGTGAGAGCTGGAAGATGCAGGGTTATGGGTTGGACTTTGGTTTCACTAACGATCCAACAGCTTTGGTGCATTGTGTTATTGCGCACGGTGAGTTGTGGACGGATGGAGTAATTTACGAAACTGGGTTAACGAACCCTATGATAGCAGAGAAGGCAAAGGAAGCAGGATTAACGAAAGCAGACCAGATAATCGCTGATAGTGCAGAGCCTAAGAGTATAGTTGAGCTTCGTAATGCAGGTTTGTGGGTTGTCCCGACGGTGAAAGGAGGAGATAGCATAACAGTAGGTATTGATATACTCCATCGCTACAAATGGAACGTTACACGGCGTTCTTTTGGCTTGATTGAGGAATTACAAAGCTATAAATGGAAAAAGGACAGAGACGGAAAGAAAACGAATACCCCTGTTGATAAGTTTAACCACGCTATCGACGCAACGAGGTACTTTGGTTTGATGAGGCTTAATGTCAGAAGAGTTGGAGGACCGAAGGCGCACGTTATAAATCTTGATTAAGAATGAGAGAAGGAGAGAAATTCAAACACTGGATGATAATAGCTTCATTCAGCAAGGATATTGAAGGGATGGAGCTGGAGAAGTGCACACGACCTATGAAGGTAGGTAATGTGCGCACGCCTTCAAGCCTTGATGATATGACGTTAGGGCAGATGGTACAGATGAGTGACTGCAAGACAGGTGCGGAACTCTTCTATAGAGTGTGCAACGTGCTGTTAGGAATGGAGACGAAAAAAGTAGATGATTGTTTTGCCGTAGATGTCGTTCGTTTCGTTGGGTGGGTACTTGGTAAGGTAAAGACGATTAACGAGCTGTTCGATAAAGCAAAGAGCCAACCAAGTGATGAGGAGATAAGGGCAGGTATTAACCAGTTAAATTTTGGTATCTTCGGGCTGATAGACTGGTATGCACTTCGAATGGGTATAACGGATCACGAGGAAGTAACAAAGGTGCCATGGGGGCGTGTATATAAGTGCCTTGATATGGATAAGAGGACAAACGATTATAGAAAGAAACTACAAAAGGTATACGAAGATGAGCATAGAAAGTAAGATACGAGAGATAGCGAAAGAGAAGTTTCCGAACTTTAGCTATGTATTTGAAGACTGGAACGGTGCAGCGGAGCAGATAGACAGAGTTTCCCTGCCTGCTATTGTGTGCGTGCTGCCTGTAGGTGGTCATCTGCTGTTTAACCGTGGAACGGTGAAGGATAGAGAAGATTGTATGCTCGCTTTCGTTGATAAGGTTACACGTGATGCAAACGGAGAAGATAACGAGAAGGTGTATAGCGCTATGAAGGAGAGTGCAGCGAGCTTTATAACGGCTATGAATAAAAGCCGTTACTTCGAGCCTATAGATGGGAGTGTTAAGTATACTACGATACTGGAGAGTGCCAGCGCATACTTTACGGGTGTGTGTGTTGAATTGACATTGAAAGAGTTACAGGGGGCTTGCTTATGATAAAGGGTGCAGTTAGTGTTGTGCTGACGGAGGAGCTGGAAGCACTGAAGGCGAAAATCATAGCCCAGCATGTAGGAGCAGGACAGAAAGCCAGTGGAAGGACGGCAGCAAGTCTACGTATAGAAGTCACAGAGGAGGAAGGCACGTTATATGGTCGTTCGCCCTTTGGTACATTGGAAACTGGTAGGAAGCCGGGTAAAGCCCCTCAGGGGTTTCAGAGTATCATCAGAGAGTGGATGGCTGATAAAGGTATAAGTGCAACACCGATACCATATAAGACGGATAGACCACATAAATACACGCCGCAAGAAAGGGGTAATCTTTCGCTTTCCTTTCTGATAGCGAGGAAGATAAAAAGAGAAGGTACAAGGCTGTTTCGTAAGGGCGGAAGAGATGATATATACTCGAACGTTATACCGGCAGCAATAGAAAGAATACAAAGCCGTATTGTAGAGCTGCTCAAATTAGAAGTGGAAAGTATTAAGCTAAACAATGTTGATGTATGAGAGAGATAACGAATAATGGGGTTACGTTGTCGTACCCCGATGAGATAGGTTTTGCGTTTAACCCTTGTTTGCTCGTGGCGTCTGGAGATGAACTGGTAAAGATGTCTATAGATATACGTGCAGGAGAAAAGAAGGAAACTATCTGGATGGAGGCGATGAAAGGTAGATGTTACGCCGATGTAAGGGAGTACGTGCAAACCTTCTTTGATACTTTAGCATTTAGTGATGTCGACTATACTCAAGAAAGGCAGACGGCTATGGGTAAAAGGGTTTCTTTCTCAGTGACGGCTACGAAGAGTGATGAGGCAAACACAACGGTAGAATATACGTTTGAAGTCTTCTATATCTGGGGAGCGCTGAAGGTAGGAGGACAAGAGGCATATAATAGCTATCGTACCCTTACTTGGTTCCGTGGCTTTCCTTTTACGTTTGGTGTATATGCTGCTGGTGGTGGTTCTATTATGTTCAGTAAGGATGGTGTAGCGGATAAGTTCGTTAACCTACCAGAGCAGGGAGTATGGAATATCCCACTAAAAAGAACAGAAGACGCTAAGAGGTACTACCTACTAAGCGATTGTACTGGAGCTTTTGCCGAGGTGACGTTTGATAACACCTTTGATATGACATTTAGGTATAGTAATGTAGGCACGAAGACAGAGAAGATACGTATAGATATAATTGATGATTACGACGAGGGATATTATCTGCGTTGGATAAATAGGCATGGGTTCTACTGCTACTATCTCTTTAAGCCAGGGGATGAGGCTCGGAAGGTGACGAGTGATGGCGCATTTATGCGCAACAACCTTCTATCTTATGATATGAATTACGGATATCAAGGTTATACGGGTAGGCAGCAGAGAATGAGCAGAGAAGACACGATACCAGTGTGCGCCCCATTGGTAGATAGTGATACGTGGGATATGCTTTTCGACATTGCTACAAGTCCGTGCGTAGATTTGTTCGTAGGCTACAAGAATGACGAGCCGAAGTGGATGCCTGTAACTATTGTTTCAGGCTCTTATACGAAAGCGAAAGCAGTTCTACAGGACTTTATATGTAGTATAATGATGCCAGACGTAACTATTCAAAAGTTATAAGCTATGAATGACGAAAGATTATATATAGATGGCGAGTTAGTGGATATTGATGACACTACGAAAATCACGATGGATATTAAGAGTAATCTGTTTCGTGATGTTTCGCAGATAGTATCTAATAGTACTTATACGGTAAAGTTACCAAAGACGGTAAGAAACCAAACGATATTAAAGCATTCGGATCTTGTTCAGGCAAGGAATAACTATCCGTACTTAATGCACACAGCACGTTATTTTCGTAATGGTGTAGAGATAATCAAGAACGGAAGGTTAACGATACTACAGGTTACTGATACGGCTATAGAGGTGTGTATCGTCTGGGGGCTATTCTCACAATTTAGTAGCCTAATAAGTAAAGGGACGGCACTAAACGACTTGAAGAGTAATGACAAGATATTATATAACTTCGCAAATGAAGTAGAGAAGTTCGAGGATGTGAAGGAAAAGCCATACTTCTATGCAGGTTATAATGTATGGAGATATGAGGACGAAGAAGATTTGACGTGGCGGACTGGTTTATCCATGGTTTCGCCAGGAGGTAGACGAGACGGAGATAAAAAGACATGGTTTGAATATAGGATGTCATTTGGTGGTCAAAGAGACCCTAACAGGAAAGGGTTGCCACTCCTTCACCCTGTTGTACGTGTTCCTTTTGTGCTTTCACTCATCAAGTCACAAACGGGTGTAGATTTTCGTTTCCACGAAGAGGCGCAGGAGTATATTAAAACACTTGTGTTACCGCTTATCAATCGTAAGGCAAACGAGTTAACATCTGAAGGGGCTTTTAGTGGTACTTTTGACCCTATGAGTATGCAGCAGGGGCGGATGACATTGAATGTAACTGGAACGAGTAGCGTAATTGGAGAGCAAAGAGGAAGCAGGGTAACTGCTATTACCGTAACTACTGATGCTACGTTGATATTCGATATATCTGCTGAATGGTCTTTTGAACTTGGAGGAAGGATAAAGCCTGTCGGTACTGCTAACCACTGGGGAGGCGGAGAGAATGATAGGTACAATTTCAGAAGCGGATGTGTGTTAAGAATGACGATAACGAAAGGAGAGCAGCAGGAGGTCTACGATATAGGAGAGAAGCGAGATGTTTTTTCTGTTGTAGTTCCAAAGGGTTATAGAGGTGAATGTCGGTTTAACAATGCCGGTTATGGAAAGATAGAAGTAGTGAAAGGAAGTACCATTACGTTTGACTGGGTGGATGTTACAAACTTTCCTAACATGAAGGTATTAGAAGGAACTATCAAGGCTACGATATCTAAGGGGGAAAACGTCCCAGACGGCGGTTTCTTTCCTATAGCTTATAATCTACCAAAGATAAAGGTTATCGACTTTGTGAAGTTCCTAACCGCTATTACTGGCTCTTTCCCATTACAGATAACAGAAGATGGTATCGTTAGGTTTGCTCCGTTATCTAAGATATGGAAGCGTAGAGATGAGGCGGTAGACTGGACGAATAAGATTATTGCACCTACAAGTGAGAATAAGCCTTCAGAACTCAATTATAAAGTTGAGAACTATGGGCAGCATAACCGATATAAGTGGAAAACTGATGATACGGTAAAAGGTCATTATGATGGCGATCTGAAAATAAACAACGAAACCCTCGAAGTCGAGAAAGTAATGTACGAATTTCCATTTGCTGCTACTGATGGAAATTCAGTGCCTATGTACAAGGTAGAATTCGATAAAAGCACAAAGGATGGTTCTGCGTTTGGAGGTAAGAGAGGAGAAGAGAAAAAGGACGAGATAGAAAAAACAAAAGAGCCTTCTTATACGGCATGTAAGGACAGAATATTAAGGCTACGTGCAGATGGAGAAGGATTAGCGGCAGCTTACTTTGATATCAACATGCAGGATATTCTGGATGATAAGTATAAGGATGTAATACGTACCCTACAGCAGCCAAAGGTAATTAAGGAGAAGGTATTAATGCGAGATATAGAGCTGCTTAATTTCGACGAAACTATACCTGTGTATCTTGCGCAGTACGGTGCTTACTTTGCGGTGACAAATATAAGGTCTTCAAGTAATGGTATTGCGGAGGTAACGATGTTGCAATTAGTATTTGATTAAATGATAAAACTATGAGTACAGAAGAAGAGAAGATATTAAATATCAAAGTAAAGTACGAGGACGCTATATATGGCATTCTCAGATACAAAGAAAAGCTACAGGAATTATCGGAGGCGGAGAATAAGTTAAAAGATGACTTCAAGAATGGCAAGATTACCTATGATGAGTATGCCACAACTATTACTGCTATTGGTGAGCAGGTAAAGGACTATAAGGGTACCGTCAGAGAGTTATCGAAGGAAGTACAGAATAACATCAAGACAGAGAAGGAGCAGGAAGGCTCTTTGAGGTCTTTACGTGCAGAGTTAAGCAACGCTACAAAGGCGTATGACAGCCTTTCGGAGGCTGAACGTAAGGGAGCAAAGGGACAGGAGTTAAAGAAGCATATAAACGAAATTACCGATAAATTAAAGGAGGCAGAGGCGGAGACGCAAAGGTTCTATAGGAATGTCGGTAACTATGAGGAGAGTATTAAGTCGGCACTTGGAGTTAATAACAACTTCGCTAATTCTATAATGCAGATGGCTTCAAACGGGAAGGGGTTATCTGGTGTATTTGATGGAGCGATAACAAGTGCAAAGGCTTTCGGCTCTACACTTATAGGCTTTATGTCGAATCCTGTATTCCTTGCACTGGCTGGTATCGCAGGGGCTGGAGTAGCTTTTAAGTGGTTCTTTGACTATAATAAGGGCATACTGGAGAGTACGAGATTAACGAGAGAGTTCCTCGGACTTACTGGAGATAATCTGAAAGCGGTAAGAGATGAGATACAGGCAACGGCAGATACATACGGAAAGGACTATAAGGAGGTTCTGGAGGCTGTAGATGTGCTTACATCTCAATACGGCTATGATGCTGGGCAGGCGTTGAAGATAATTAATGATGGTTTCCAAGCTGGTGCAGACCTTAACGGAGATATGATTGCTAAGATTAAGCAGTACGCCCCTGCTTTTCACGATGCAGATATATCTGGAAAGGAACTTGTAGCTACTATTCAGCAGACGAGAAGCGGTATCTTTAGCGATAGCGGTATGGCACTTATCCAGATGGGAAGCAAGAAGATACGTGAGATGTCTACAAAGACGGTTGAGGCTTTGGAAGGTATCGGTATCAGCTCAAAGAAGGTTGAGGCGGATTTGGTAAGCGGATCAAAATCGACCTATGATGTAATTAAGATGATAAGCACCAAGTTAAAGGAGTTCCCGCAGAACTCCCAGGAAGTGGGTGCAGTCTTAAAGGATGTCTTCGGTAAGCAGGGTGCAAATGCTGGTTTGAAGATGATAGAGCAGTTAGATACTATGAATGTCGACCTCGAGAAGCTGAAAAAGACTACTGGAGAGTACGGCAAGAAGATGAATGAACAGAAAGAGGCTAACGAGGAACTGAATAAGACGTTAGCTGCTATGTTCGATATGAGCGATAAAGGCTTTGGTAGTATGCTGGCTAATGTGAAGATACTAACTATACAGGGCATAACTAAGTTGTTGAAGGGTGTAATCAACGTTATTAACTACTTTATCGACCTGTATAATGAGAGTATGATAGTACGTGCAGGTGTACAAGCTATTGTAAGTAACTTTAAGCAGCTATGGGCAACGGTAAAGCTGGTGTTTAATCTGATTATAGACGCTGTTAAGAATGTAGGCTCGCAACTGAAAGGACTTGCAGAGATAGTAGAAGGTATTGTAACACTATCATTTGATAAGATTAAGAAAGGTTTTAACACGATAGGCGGCGGTTTCGTTAAGAGTATTAAGGAAGGTTTCGGAGATATTAAGAGCTTTGCCAAAGAGTTTGCACAGAATGGAGTTGACACGATTAATAACGTCTTAAAGAATAGTAAGATACATCATATCGAGATACCTGCTTATGTTGTAGAAGAAGGAAGCGGTACGAGTGGTTCTGATGAAACGCCAAGAACGGGCAAAGGACTTGGCGGAAATAAGAAAAAAAAGAAAGATAAGAAGAAGAAAACGAAGAAGGAAAAGACGATATCAGCCGAGGAGATGGCAAAGAAGGAAGCCGAGGCTATAAGAAAGGCAGAAGACTTGTTAAGCCAACTTATAGAGCAGACGGACGAACAGAGAAGAAAAGCTATCGAGGTGCAGTATGATAGACAGATAGAGGATGTACAGCGTAGATTGAAGACAGAAAAGGGTTTGACGTTGAATGCAAAGAAAGCTCTATACGTTCAAATATCACTGCTGGAGCAAGTAAAGCAAAAGAAGCTATCAGAATTTGACCAGCAAGTTAAAGATGAGGCTATAAAGAGAGAGCAGACGTATATCCAGAATATGCTGGCAGCTGTAGAGAAAGGCTCTAAGGAAGAGTATCAGCTAAAGGTAAGGAATATTAAGGCAGCCTACGAATTAGAGCTTGATGCAGCAAATAAACAGGTAATGAGCGAGGAGGAAAAGAATAAGCTACTCGCATCGATTAATGAGAAGTATTATGCACAAGAACAGCAGGCTTACAAGGATTACCATAATAAGCTGCTGGAGGAACAGACAAAGGCAATAGAAGACAGATATAAATCTCAGATATTGCAGACGCAAATCGATTCTAATGGAGCAGACGAACTGGGAGTGTTACGATTGCAGATGGATGAGAAGCAAGCCCTACTGGAAGCAGCACAGCAGAAAGAAGGAGAAACGATAGAAGCCTTTAATCTTCGTAAGCTGCAATTAGAAGAGGACTATCAGCAGGCGAAGAAAGCTGTTAGCGATAAAGAGGTAGAAATAGAGAGAGGAAAGTATGAAGCTATTGCGGGAATGATAGGAGCTACTCAACAGGTAGCAGAGGCTTTCGGAGAGCAGAGTAAAGGAATGGCGAGAGCGTCAAAGGTTCTTGCTTTAGCGGAGATAGCGATAAACACTGGTGTAGCTCTTGCACAAGGCATAAAGCAGGCTCAAAGCGTACCTTTCCCGAGCAATATAGCTGCTATTGCAACTACAGTGACTACTATCCTTGCAAATGTAGCTTCGGCTGTTAAAACGGTTAAATCTGCAAAGTTCGCTACTGGTGGTTTAGTGACTGGTCCGGGAAGTGAAACGAGCGATAGCATACCAGCACAGCTGTCCAACGGAGAGAGTGTTATGACAGCTTCAGCTACAAGAATGTTCGCCCCTGCCCTATCGGCATTTAACCAGATAGGAGGAGGAGTACCTATAATGTCATACGCTGGAAGTGGTGCACAGATAGGCGAGGAGTTTCTGGCACGAGCTGTAGCAAGAGGTATGACAATGGCACCGAGACCAGTAGTAAGTGTTGAAGAGATAAACAATACTGCAGGAAGAGTTAAGGCGATAGAAAGAGTTGCAACGATAAAATAAAATAGCTATGACACAATATGAATTATTAAAGACGGCAGAAAGTTTGCTCTTCGTTCTGATGAGTAACGATGTAGACGCTAAGGATGTTAAGTACTTGGAAATGTACAAAGAGTATATGAGGCTAAAAAAAGAAGGTCATAAAGTTGGTTATGTTGTCTACTATCTAAGTCAGCAGTATGAGTGTAGCGAGGCTACAGTGTATCGAGTTGTAAAGAGGATGACACAAAAAATAAGATAATTTCATACGTTTAGATTAATTAGTAAGGGTGTTTTGTCTGCGAAGATAGAACACCCTGTTTTTATTTGTCGCACGATATGAGAGTAAAGATAAAGATGAATAAAGGAAATCTTTATAATTATAAAGTAAATTTGTACAGAAATAAAATCTATTATGGCAGTTCTAAAGATATTCAATGACATTCAAACCGAGAATGAGAAGAATTTTTGCAAGTACTTCGGAGAAGCCGAAGGAGTATGTTTCAAGGATGTAGACGAGTTTTGCGAGGCTATTCCAAAAGGTGATAATGCTATAGACGTACGAATACATTGTGATGGTGGTTCAGTAGTTGAAGGCTGGGGCATTTACGACAGATTGAGAGCAACAGGCAAAGATATTACCTGTACAGTAGAAGGTAATGCTGCGTCTATGGCTACAGTTATCTTGATGGCAGCACCAAAGGAAAGACGAAGAGCCTATAAGAATGCTCAGATATGTGTGCACAATCCGTGGGTGCCAGCTTATGCTCTGGGTGATACTCTTACGGCAGCAGAATTGGAGAAGGCAGCTTCGGATTTGAAAGATACGCAAGAGAAGATGCTCGATTTGTATGTAGAGCGTTGCGAATGTAACAGAGAAGAGATGCAGGCACTGATGGATGAAGATAAGTATATCGGAGTTGACAGGGCTATGGAACTCGGTTTAATTGGAGAAATAATCGCCCCAGCTTCAGCCAAGAAGCAAGGGTTAGTGTTTAACAACAAAAAAGAGAATAAAATGGCAGAAAAGAATGAGAAAGTAGAGGTTAAAGCCTCTTTACTTGACCGTGCGCTGGCGAAGCTGGGTTTGAAGAACATTGAAGAGCTGGCAAAAGGTCTGGATTTGTCCACGAGTGATGGGCAGACGTTGACAGTAGAGAGAGAGGATGGCGAGCCGCAGATTGGCGACAAAGCAAGTCCTGATGGTACGTTTGAGATGCCAGACGGTAAGACTATTGTCGTGAACGATGGCGTTATCACCGACATTAAGACATCTTCAAGTGGAGGCGATAAAGGAGGAGAAGGCTCGGATCTGGAGAAACGTGTCGCTGAGTTGGAAAATGAAGTGAAGGAGTTACAGGAGAAGCTGGAGAGCTCAGAAAATGCACGTAAGCAGGCAGAGGCTATGGCAAAGACACAAGAGGATTTACGTATCCTCAATGCTGTAAAAATTGCAGGAGGAGAGAAAGCTCTGGCGAACATCTCTTCAAGCTATAAACCAGAGCCAAGAAAGCCAGAGGGCACGAATGCTTCAAAGAAAGCAGAGGGTCAGGAGGACGAATCACCTATGAGAAAGGAGATTAACGCCCGCAGAAATGGGAGTTACAAGAACAAGAAGTAAAATTATAAGGAGAAAAGAAGATGACAAAATTTTTTGAAAACATTTCGGTCAATCCGAAAGATGTTACAGACCTCAAAGAGGTTATCCCATTGAGTATTGACCAAGATGAGGATTTCCAGCGCTTTACCCACCTTATGAAGGTAAAGAATGGCGATCCGGTGGCTTTCCTCGGTGAGATGGATGATGTAGGTATCAAAGGTAGCGGTTGTGACCCTACTTATAACGAGGTCGGTATTGCTAATTCTCAGAAGCGTTGGGCACTCGGAGACTGGCAAGTACCTATCAAAATCTGTTATGAGAGCTTGCAAGGTACTATTGCAGAGTACACATTGAAGACTGGCACACCGGTTGGAGATTTGACAAGTACCGAGTTTATGACCTATATCCTTCGTCCTGCTCTGGAGCGTCAGCTGAAGCGTATGATTTGGCGTTTCGGTTGGTTCGGTGATACTGCTGCTAAAGACATTGCAGGCGGTGGTACTCTTACCACTGGCACAAAAACGGAGCTATTCACTACGTGTGATGGTCTGTTTAAGCGTATCTTCACGCAGTGTACTTCTAAGGCTAACCAGCTTACAGCTATTGAAGCTAATAGCAAGACAACGTTTGCCGACCAGAAGAAGGCTATCCTCGGTAAGGGTGTTGCGACTGGTATCCTCGACAATATGTTGATGGATGCAGACAGCCGTATTTCTGCCGATAGTGGTGCTGTTATCTTACTTACTAAGGGCTTGGCGGACGCACTTACTTATGATATTAAGAAGTGCTATCAGAACATCATGCCATGGGAGAAGATTTTCGACGGTGTGGATGTTGCGAAGTACAATGGTGTTACGTTGGTACGTGTATCTATCTGGGACCGCTTTATCATGGCATACGAGAATACAGGTACTATGCTTAACAAGCCTTATCGTGCTGTGTATGCTAATATCAATCAGTTGCAGGTTGGTACTGATGCCGACGGCTTGATTTCAGACCTCGATATCTGGTTCGATAAGAAGGAGCGCAGAAACTATATCTATGCTACTGGTCGTATCGGTACACAGATTCTCGAGGATGACATGTTCCACGCTGCTTATTAATGGAGGATTGAATTATGGCAGGAATTTGCGATAGTATTATCAGTAAGGGTATCGAGCAGAATTGCGAGAACCCTATCGTAAAAGGTTTGGAAGCCGATGCAGTTATCTGTAATCGTGCAGATGTTGATTTCTCTAAGAGTGTATTTGATGAGAGCTTCAAGAATATGTTGAAGACACTTATCTTGAAGAGCGGAAAGAAAGGCTATCCTGTTGTACAGCAGGGTAGCAAACCTTTCACAGGTACAAAGATTTCGTTAGCCACTGGAACGTACAGAAACACGTTCACAAACGAGATTTCTATTGCCGTGCTTGATAATGGTCCAGACGTTGCTCAGAACATCATTGACGGGCTTGCAAACGGCTCATTCGTGCTCATTACTAAGAATGTGCATAAGGGAGAAGGTGGCAAAGCAGAGTATCAGGTATATGGATATTACCAGGGCTTGCGTGCTACTGCTATAGAGAGTGATAAGTATAGCGAAGATACAGACGGTGGCTGGCTTGTGACCTTGCAGGAAACAAGTGCGCCTAAGGCTGCTTTGTTCTACTTTAATACGGACTCAAAGACTACGGAAACGCAGTTTAAGAGTTTACTAACAGAAGCTGGATAAATGGAACTGGACGAAGTGAAAACGAAGATAGAGGAACTGAAAGGGCGCTTTGATGCCCCTTTCGGATCTTCTGATAAGTCTACGATAGAATACCTTTACTACGAAGTAACAGGAAAGACTTTTGTACCCACTTCGTGCCAACAGTGTTACCATGATGGGCTTATAGAAATTTATCATTACATTAAAAAATACGGAAAGATGGCAGAAAAATCAAATTACAGATTGAGAGCTGGTGCGATTATCAATTGCCCGACGTTTATGGGTGGTAAGGTATTCACGAATGATAACCTTACTGACGAGGTTGCAAAGAATTATCTGGAGCAGTTCCCAGATAATGAAGACTTGTTCCAGAAGGTTCCAGAAGACGATCCGAATGCTGGAGACGGCAAAGGCAAAGGCGGAAAAAAGTCTGATAACAACTCAGATGCTGGAGACGGCGAGAAGTAACGATACGAAAGAAGAGCGAAAATGAATGTAAAGACAGCAAAGAAACCACAGAAGCGTGTAGAGGTAAATTACGAACTACGCTTTAAGATGCAACGCTATGGTAGCGATAATCTTTATCCACAGAATATTGTGGATATTACCAATGCGTCTGGTACCGCAAAGTTATGCTTATCTCGATATGAGAAATTTGTAGAAGGTTACGGATTTAACAACGAGGCTTTCTCTGAATGGAAAATAAATCGAGATGGTGTAACTATGGATGACCTTCTGAAAAGTGTAGCGGGAGACCTCACACGCTTTGGTGGGTTCGCTCTTCATATTAATTACAATGTTCTGGGGCAGGTAACGGAGGTTAACTACCTGCCTTTTGAGCAATGTAGATTGGAGGAAACAGACGATGCTGGTGTAGTTGCTCATATCCTTACGCATATTGACTGGAAGGGAGAGAAAACTAAGAACGGGCAAAGGCAAATGGTCATCGATAAGAATATTACTCGTTTTCCTGTATTTAACCCCGATCCGCTGGTAGTAATGAGACAGATAGAAGATTGCGGAGGAATAGATAATTATAAAGGGCAAGTATTATGGTTATCTGTTGATGGGAAATATCAATATCCAACGCCTATCTATGATGCAGTTATTACGGAGATTTCGACCGATGAAGGGTTGGGAAATATTAAATACAGAAATGTCCGTAATAACTTTCTCGTAGCCTGCATGTTGGTAACGAAGAAGGGATTGCCGAATGTTGATGAAAACGGAAAGGAAGTCGAGCAAAAGATGATTTCTGATGAGGACTTGAGGCAGTTCCAAGGAGACACGAGGGGCTCAAAAATTATGGTGGTTGAACTCGAGAATGGAGAGGATGAGCCGAAGGTCGTTCAGTTCCCAGCACGAAACTTTGATAAGGAGTTTACAGTAACTGATGAGAGTGTAGTAGAAAGAATTTATTCGCAGTTTCACCAGGAATTATTCTATTCTATTCGTATAGGTAAGTTGGGTTTTTCTGGTGATGTTATGCGTGATGCGTATGAATACTATGCAGGAGAGGTTACGAACGAACAGAGATTTATCGAAAGAGCCTTTACAAGGCTATTCGCTAACTGGTATGATAAGATGATACCGCAGGATTTCTCTATCAAACCATTAAAATATATCTCTGCTGACAAAAACGATAAATCTAATGGAGAATGAGCATTTAATAACGGTTGAGAGGTTTAAGGAACTTGCTCGACCGACGTCAAAACATATTGATGATGGAGAAGTTAACACGTTTATTCGAGAATGCGAAGATATATATATTATTCCGGCTATTGGTCTGGTACGTTTCAAGGCTTTGCAAGAAAATCCGCACGATGTAAAAAATAAAATACTTCTTGAAGGCGGAGAATATGAAGATAAGGAGGGGACTTTAAGGAAGTGTTCAGGCATACGATTAGCCCTTTCTTATTTCGTCTACGCTAAGATGGTCATGTCAGATGGAGGATTGCTCACCAGAACCGGATTAATGCAGCACAACGATAGCTATGCGTCCAGAGAGGATGATAAAAACAGGGTGAGAATGTACAATGACGCAATGGAGGTCGCAGAGACGTATCTGGGTTCATGCCTGGCATACTTGAAGAGTGTAGAAGGAGAGATCGTAAGGCCAGTAAGAGGAACGAGATTAAGAATTCATGCTATAGGAGATTAAACAAATGACAAAAGTAGAAGAATTGCGCATACTTGCACAAACAATCAAGAATGAAACTAAAGTAGGTGGTAACACCGCTGAACGTGTAGGCAATGCCTTTGAAGGTGTTGCAGATGCTATTGAGGGTGTTGAACAGATTAAGGAGATTGAAAGAGCTGTTGATGCTGTCAAGGAAAAGATGTCCGAAAGTAAGAAAGCTATTGAGGACATGGTGAAAAACCTACCTATTGCGCAGGAAGCTGGTGATAGCACAACTTCTGTGATGTCACAAAAAGCGGTATCGGATGCTATTAGGGGGCTGAGCGACAAGGTGCGAGAAAACGTAGACGCAGTTAAGGCTGTTTCTAAGTTAGAGGAGTCTATTGTTGGAAAAGAAGAGGTTGTTACACCCTATGCATTTACACAAGAAAAAGAGCAAAGAGGACAAATATTTTCTCTCAAATGGACGAATATAGGTGGTGCGTATGTTCACTTCATAATTAACGTAGATGGTTACGATGCTGTTAAATTAATAGGACACTCAGAGAAGCAGGTCAAAGTTGCATTCTTGAAGTCTATTGATAATAAAAGAAACGGAGAGGATGTTCTTTTTGCAGGAGAAAACAAGCTAACTTCTATCTCTGCGAACACAGAGGTTACACTTAAGATACCGACAGATGCGAAGTTTCTTTTTGTCGAGGGTGGTACGATTTTTGGACGTAGCTACTTGCAGTCATTAACACTCATCAAGCACGCTAAGAGTGGAATATTGAAGCAGGTCGCAGCTAACAAAGAAAGCCTTGATAAGGCATTGAAGTTGGCAACAGAGAGCGCACAAGCAGCTGGAACAGCAGTTTCTTTACAGGAAAAGTTATACGGCAAGAAGATTACTGTGACGAAGGATAGTGGTGCAGAGGTAAGAACACGTAAGATAGCGTTAGGTAAATGGGGTAATGATTCGTACAAACACATGTTGGTATCTGTCAGAGGTTACGAAAAGGTGCATTTGGTAGCAAACCCAACAGAGGGTTTTGAATATTCATTTCTTGTTGATGACGAAAATTTGCAGACAACACAGACTGCACCTACATACGCACAGAATTACAGGGGAGAAGTAAAAGCTAAAGCAGGTGAGGACTTTTTCGTTGATGTTCCAGTTGACGCAGATTACCTGTATGTGTTATTCTATAATGAATTTCACACTCCGAAAAACAAGATGGAGCCGTCATTAATTGAACTTATCAAGGAGGGTGATTTTGAGGGGCTAAAAAAGGGAAACTCAACAGGCTACAATGACGGAAAATCTGTTGTAACTCTCGGAAGCTCATTGTCGCAGTGCGGACAGGAATTTAAGACACTATCATGGGTCGAACGCCTTAACGACCTTGTAGACATTAATATCGTAAACTCAGCTAAGAGTGGTGGAAATCTTGAAACTAATATCGACAGTGTATCTAAGGGTGATTTGGTCTACTATGATAGTGTGAAAACGAAAATAGTAGTTTCGAGGAAGTGTAATTGGTCTTTCAAGCCTTCGTATTTCCTTTGGGGCAACGCTGCAAACAGAACGCCAGCAGGAGGTATTAATCTGTATAATCAATTAAAGAAAGCCTATGCCGTAACAAGGCAGCATGGCGCACAGATGATACTCGGAGGCGAGGACGCTTCACTGATTGGTCAGTACGAAAACAATAATCATTTGCCACTGTTGGGTGGCGCAAAGGCTTACGATGCTTGTATCAAATCTTTTGCGAAAGACTTTAACGTTCTTGTTTCTCCTATTAGTGTAATTCATGACAAGTTAACACATAGTGGTAGTTATGGAACGTTGCCTTATAAGGGTACTGTTGAGAAGTTTATGGGTGTTCATGGCGGTTACAGATGTTCTTCGCCTTTCCTTATGCACGCAGACTTGTTATGCAGATTACCACTCTCAAAGAGTATCAAGGCATACAAGGTGAGAGAAACGTACAAGAACGGAAGTCCGTCTGTTACAGACTTGGTATACCAAGGTAACGAGGAGCGTTTGAAGTTCTTTAGAGGTCTGATGCCTGGAACAAACGGTGTTACAAGTATTCAGAAGATAGACAACATGGATAATGGAAGTTTCTCTGTACCAGAAACGGCTATCGCAATGACCGATAGAGTGTACGATAGCGAAACTTATCACTTCCTTAACGGTGATGAAGTTACATTCTACAAGTGGGCTTTGTTCGAGGCTATCCTTGAACAGGTGTTAATCGATAAGTTCTCTTTCAGCGCAATTTCTTCAAAACGTCCGACTGCTGTTTATTACGCTGTCATTAACGAGGGTGTGACAGAATGGAAGTCAGCTAACTTTGACTATTCTGACGGTGTTGTATCATTCACTGCTAACGATGAAGATAGCGTTATTGATATTTCGACACAAGATTTCCGTAAGAAGCACATCTTGCAAGATTACGATAAGGTTCGCATCCTTGTAAACTATGCAGACGAGGGAAGTTGGACGATGGCAAAACCTGTTGTAAGTGGGTATAATGGTTTTGCAAAGTCTGTTCAAGGTGTAGAGAATAAGTTGCGCAAGCATGGCACAGAACTTATGGATAAGACAAGCGTTGAAAGCGGTTGGACGTTCGGAGGTGGCGCAAGTGTAAAGGCTTTCCCTGCTTCAATGGCGAATTATACACGTTACAACGATGTGAAGAAGCACATACAGCTTGAAGTTGACGGTGATAGTTGTAGCAAAACTTTATCAATTGAAAAGGGAGTGTCAAAGATTGCAGTGCGTGTCGTCGCTCAAATGTTTCCTAAGTATGCGACAAAACGCTTCGTTGGTACGGAAGATGAAAACTCAGAATATGTAGACGCAACACAAGCAACAGTTCGCCCTGCGGACTATAATTGCGGAAAGTTGATTGTAACATTGAATAAGTCTGCTGTTCAACACGCTATAATCGACAATGGTTGGTCTGAGAGCTACTTTGAGTTTGATATTGATAGCTCTGATACGGAAATCAGTGTCAAGATAGAGCGTGATACGTTAGTAGATAACAGCTACATTAATCATTTACGCCCTGTAATGATTCACGATGTGAGTGTACAAAAGGTTTGGTAATTATGAAGAAAATTATTAATAGGTTAAAATCAAGCAATCGGTACAAGCATCTGATGGGCGGAATGCTCATCGGTGCTGGTGCTAACAACTTGTATTGTGCAGCGTATGCTGGTATAGGCATCGCAACCGAACCGGAACTAAAAGATAAGATGTGGGGAGGAAAGCAGGATGGATAAAGGAATAAGAAATACACTATTAGGTGTATTAGGTACCGTGGTAGTAGCGTTTGTCGGAGCATGGGTACAGCTTAATTCTCGCATATCTATCTTGGAGGTGCAGGTTAATAACGATCATCTGTTATATAATGAGAATAACAGGAAATCGCAGGATGATATGAAGGATATTAAGGAAAAGCTCGACGAGATTAATGTTAAGGTTACGCACCTTAACGATGTAAAAATGGATAGACCAGGAATGCAGAAAGGAGGTGACTTTTGAAACGTCTAAAATCATTAAAAGAAAGATGGAAGGCAACGACACCTTTCTTTTTCAAGAGAATTATCTATGTAGGCTCTATCTTTAGCGGTGTTGCGCTGGCTATTCATGTAGCATTGGTAGCTGGTAGCGCCGTCGAGCCCCAATGGTGGCAGGATATTTATCCGTATTTAATCGGTATTCCTGCAGGTATGGCAGCGGTTGCGAAGTTAACAAAAGAATAGGAGATAAAAGAGTATGGCAAAATTAGATGTATTAGCACCTTTCATTTTCAGTTATGAAGGCGTTTACGGTAACGATCCTGTAGATAGAGGAGGAGCGACGAAGTATGGTGTTACGATAGGTACTTGGAAGATGCAAGGGTACGACAAGGATAGAGACGGAGATATCGACGTTGAGGACTTGAAGGCTATAACCCTTGATGACGCTAAGATGATTATGCGTAAAAACTTTTGGAATAAGTGGCAAGCCGATGCCATTAAAGACCAGTCAATCGCTAACTGCTTGGTCGACTGGGTATGGGCTTCAGGTGTATACGGAATAAAGATACCACAGGCGAAGCTGGGTGTACTTGCTGATGGTGTGGTAGGTCCGAAGACGATTGCAGCACTGAACAGGCAAGACCCAAAAGAGTTCTTTGTATGGTTGAAAGATAGAAGACGGGAATACCTTCAAAAGTTCGTTCAGAACCAACCTAAGCAAAAGAAATTCCTACGAGGATGGCTGCGAAGGCTGGACGGCATTAAGTATGGTTCGCTCGTGTATAGCAATGGAAAGGAGGTGCGTTTCTAATGAAGAAGTTAATAGGAGTATTCTCTATAGTGGTGATGGCGTGCTTACTTGTAGGCTGTAGGGCAACGAAACTCGTACAGACACAAATTGTACATGACAGCGTCTATAAAACAAGAGATAGTATAGTTATAAGGCTGATAAAGGATAGCGTCTCAGAGCGAGAAACAACGACTATTCAGACGAAGCACGATACTATCAATGGAACAGACACGGTATTTGTCATCCGTGAGAGAGTTGTAGACCGTTGGAGAGTACGTACAGACACTTTGAAGAAGGTAGTATATGTGAAAGCTGCACGAGATAGTATATATATCAAGCAGCCCGCACGGAAGACCAAAATAGAAAAAGAAAAGTCGCTACCATTGAAGATATTTGTAGCGTGTTTAGCGCTTTGGATATTAGGCTTCGTATACATTCGATTGAGAAGATAACACAAAATAGATGGTGTGGTACAGAAAGAGTATCGCACCATCTTATTTTTATCAGTTTTCGTTTTTACGGCGTCCAATTCTTTTCTGTGGTAACTTATATACTTGCAAGATTATCGAGTATTTGACGGAAAGCAACGTCGGCATGCTTTCTCATTATCTTTAAGTAGTTAAATATAGGGCGGTTGTTCTTTACAGATTGCCCGATACAATACTCTAATACTTCGAGGCTAATACCAAGGTCGAAACCATGCTGAACAAATGATTTTCGTGCTGTATAATAGCATACCTTTCGGTAATCTTGTATATCGATATCCTTGGCAAGGCTCTTTATTGAGCGAGTGACATAGGCGAGAAAATTCTTATAAGAGAATTTATAACCGAAATCAAGCCTGCCAGTATTACGATTCATCCATTTGCTAATTAATTCCTTTGCCTCTGGCTGGAGAGTGAAAGAAATACGTTTATCGGATAGTTTCATATTGCGTGACTTATGCCGAGTATATTCAAGAACAGATACACCACGAAAATCTATCTCGAGAAGGTCTATAAGGTTGATGCCTCCGAGATAATAGGAGAGCATAAAGATGTCACGAGCAATCCTCTGTTTCTTTAATCGTGGTTGTGCGTCTCTAATAGCTCGCACGTCTTCTACTGATATATCAAGCTCACGTTCTGGGTCTGCTGGTCGTTTCCAATATGTAAAGGGGTGTACGCTATAGGTTACGAGTTGCATTCTTATGGCACGATTAACGATTGTACGGGTCATTGAAAGGGTCATACTGATGTATGTTTGTGACACCCCTTTTCGCTTTAGCCAACGTTCGAACTCTGATATAGTAATAGTACTAATTTCAGAAAGAAATACATCGCCTCCTGTAAATTCAAAGAAGAGCCTCAACGAGTTTTGAAGCATGCCAGCATAAGAGCCTCGACCGTCCTCGATGAGTTCCTTCTGATATTGTTCTGATACTTGCTTAAATGTAATCTTTGAGGAATGAGTACGCATCGACTTTAGAAGGTCCCGAAGTTCCTTGCAGGTATAATCTTCTGGAGAGTCAATACGCTCTAATCTCTCTTCATAGTCATTAAGGAGATTACGGAGCTTAATATTAATTTCATGTGCGTTAGGAACTCTTACCACTATTCCGTTATCGAACTCTGAAAGAGCATTAACAGAATAAGGTGTAACGATGTAATGAGTTTCGGATCTGTGACCAATGGAAATACGAATCTTGTATAAACCATCTTTTGATTTTGTGTGCTTGAGCACTGCGAGTTTGATTGTTGCCATTATACTTAATTCTTAAAACGAATAGAAAAAACTTGCTTAGCGGTCCAAATTTGGACGAAATAAGTGTTTTTTTTATTCCCGAATAGCGTAACGGCTGGGGAGTTGAAAAAGAAAAAGTACCTAAAAACCAGTGTTATAGGTACTTTTTCAAGAGGTGATTCCGTTGGGGTTCGAACCCAAGACCCACAGCTTAGAAGGCTGTTGCTCTAATCCAACTGAGCTACGGAACCATCATTATGGGTGCAAAGGTACTGATTTAATTCCGTACAGCCAAATTATCAAATATATTTATTGATATTTCTTCAAGAAAGAGTCAGCCTGCGAATTACCTAATTCTTTTGCTTTCTGTATATTCTTGAGTCCCTCTTCTTTCTGCTTATTCTCACATTGAGCTATACCAAGAATCAAATAAGCATCAGCTTGTGAAGGGTCGAGTTGGATAGCTTGTTGAGCAGCACTGATAGCTGCATCTACTTTGTTTAGTCGTAGCAATAGACTTCCTGCCTCTGTGGGATATAATGCTTCTTTAGGGTCTAATCGAGAAGCTATCAGAATGTCTTGTAAGGCTTGTTGCCATAAACGTCCCTTTACCTCACATTGTTCACGCATATAATAAAAGTCGGCTGAAAGGCGTCCTTGATTGAAGTATTCATAAGTGTAATAATCTTGCATTGCCTTACGATATTCTCCCATTTTTTCAAGTTGCTGACCACGCATATAGAAATAAGGTGCAGAAGTTGCAACATAAGGAGTATCGCAAAGTTCTATACTCTTATTGAGCAAGTCAAGGAGCTCCTTATCAGAGGCTCCAAGGTGTTGGCGGCTCTGTGCCATTTCAAGATAGAGTTCTGGATTATTAAAATCAGTCTTCGTCAGTGCGTCAAACTCATTATAGGCATTTGCATAATCACCTTTTGCGAAAATAATTTGTGCTTGCAGATGACGATAAGCATTAAGGGGTTTGATTGCATAGGCCTTCTTCACCTCGTCCAAAGCCTTATCAAGTGTCCAATTAAGCCCCTGCAATCTGTCTTTATTTGCTGGATTTACAGTATTATAATAGATTACTCTAGCATAATTGTAAAGAGCATCATCTTTCATAGTTACCCTCGCAATAGCTGTTTGCAAGACCTTATCAGCCTCCGTGAAGTTTGATTTTCCAATTAAAACGTTTGCTTGGGCGTTATAACCATCTGCAACTTGTGGGAATCTTGATATGAAATCGTTGATAGTTGCTTCATGAATACTTGCTGACTTTTCAGAAGATAACATCAATGCAACAAGAGCATCCTCTAATTTACTTGGTAAACCGATTCGAAGATTACTCTGATTCATTGTGGCATCATTTTGAGATAGTCCCGTCAACGTGAAGTCCTTTGCATAGTTGACATCTACTGCACTCTTATTTGAGCCGGAAGCATTAAAGAGTCCAATGACCTGCCCTTTTGTATTTACAACAGGGGCACCATTCAACTTATCCGTTGCAGAAGATGAAAGGATTGTATAATTATACTTATCTATGAACTTCTCAACACTTGACACGTTAGCCTTTTCTGGAGTTCCACTCTTTGCCATTGGCACTATCCAAGCGTCTTCACCTGCAGAAACAATATTGGTAAGAGTAGCAGCGTTTATTTTCCCACTAACGGAGAACTTCACAATATCATAGATCTCATTAGCACCAAGTAAACAAGTGACATCGTGTTTCTGTCCTTTAGCATCAATAATTACAGCTTTATCAGCCCTTATAAAAGGTTTCCAGGGACTCACTGCAACACCATCAGTACTAATGCAAATACCATTAGAGGTCGCCAAGATACTTCCATCGGACTTGAAAGTTGTTAATGTAAAAGCAGCATCGGCCACTTTCTTCACAGCTGAAGATTGTGCCAAGACATTGAGAGAGACTCCCAACAGTAAGATAAGAGATAGTATGAAACTTCCCGTTCTCATATTCATTATTTCTTTCATTGTGTATGTTTAATTAAGGACTATATTTAGTTCTGATTAAGATTTAATAATTCACGGGCATTCTGAAGAGCAGCATCAGAGATATCTGCACCTGAAAGCATTTGTGCTATCTCACTGACACGTTCCTCTTGATTTAATTCTCGCATGTGACTGCGCGTCCCTTCTGCCGTCTCTTCCTTCTCAACCTTATAATGTGAGCTACCTAATGCGGCAATCTGTGGTAAATGCGTAATTGAGATAACCTGACGATTATTATTACCCATCTCTTGCATAATAAGTGCCATCTTTTGAGCAATCTTACCACTCACACCTGTATCAATTTCATCAAAGATAATCGTTGGGAGTTTTACCATTCCACTAATCATTGCTTTCAAGGACAACATAACACGAGCAATCTCACCACCAGATGCAACTTGTGCAACAGGTTCCATAGCAGTACTTGTGTTGGCAGAAAACAGGAATT
>ERZ773046.197-NODE-197-length-41829-cov-25.778235_pt1 | contig 41829 bp, 27 predicted proteins | sample MGYA00580634_ERZ773046 | MGnify/ENA primary metagenome ERZ773046 (study PRJEB29015, sample SAMEA2738127) | human oral metagenome | biome: human oral; feature: human-associated habitat; material: saliva | place: China | collected 2159 ... | reverse complement strand
AGGACACCCTCGACGGCACCCTCGACCTGGACGCACGCACCGTGGAAGAAGCCGGCAGCGGCGACCTGCTCACCCGCGTGACCGACGACCTCTCCTCGGCAGCAAACGCTGTCAGCACAGACCTTCTCGGTGCAATCTACGTGGTCCTGTACTTCCTGGTTTCCACGATCTCCCTGGCGTTTGTGAGCCCCGCAATGGGTCTGATTATGCTGCCCATGATTGCCGGTCTTGCCCTCATCATGTCGAAGATGCTGCCGCTCATGGCGGCACGCAACCAGACCGCCCAGGAGCGCGTGAGTGACCTCAACAGCGTGCTGACCGAGAACATTCGCGGCACCTCCACGATCCGTGAGCTGGGTGTTCACACCGCCCGCGAAGACGCCTTCGCCGGTGAGAACAAGCGCCAGTTCGCCGCGCAGCTGGGCATGGTGCGCATCCGCCAGCTGTACTTCACCGTGGACGCTATCAACGCCTGGATTCCCACGATTCTGTGCATGCTCTGGGGCGCCGCCTGCGTGGCGCTTGGTTGGGCTTCCTGGGGTGCCGTAGCGACCGCCTCGGTCATGGTTTTCAGCCTGCGAACCCTCGCTGACATGCTGAACCACCACGTCAGCAGCCTGCGCATCATGCTCGTGAACATGGGCCGTGTGTTCGGTGTGGTGTCCCTGGCGAAGAAGCAGCGTGAGGCGCGTGCACAGCACCGGGCCGAGGCCTTCTCCAAGGTGTCGGATGAAGCCGTGAAGAACCCGGAGTACGCCGTTGACTGCACCGACATCTCCTACGGCTACTCGCCGGACGCCCTCGTTCTGGAAGGCATTAACCTGAGGATTCGCCGCGGTGAGGCGCTCGCCCTGGTGGGTCGTTCCGGTTCGGGTAAGACCACCCTGGCGCGTCTGATTGGTGGTTCGCTGACCGCCCTGGACGGCACGATTAACGTGATGGGCCGCCCCGTCGGTCACGGCGACTTCCCGACCGATGCCGCCGCCGACGGCCGCCCGCGTCTGCTGGTCTGCACCCAGGAAGCGCACGTCTTCTTCGGTACTCTCGCCGATAACTTTACGGTGGTCGTGCCGGATGCAACCGTCGAGCAGATGGGTGAGGCCCTGGACGCTGTCGGTGCCCGCTGGTGGCGCGACCTGCCACAGGGCATGGACACCGTCGTCAGCGGTGCGGATTCGCCTCTGACCCGCGACCAGATTCAGCAGCTGGCACTGGCACGTATTGTGCTTGCCGACCCGCACGCCGTGATTCTGGACGAGTCCACCACCCAGCTGGAGCTCGCGGACGCAACCGAGTCCTTGCGTGCTGTGCTGGCGAACCGTGCGGTGCTGATCATTTCGCACGATGCGCGTATCGCCTCGCTGGCTGACCGTGCGGTCCTGCTGCACGAGGGTAGGATCATTGCGGAGGGTTCCCCGGCGGAGATTTTCGCCCTGACCTAAGAGATTTCTCGCTAGACTGCTAGTAAATGCGCGGCGGGGGAGTTGCGGGTAACGACCTACCTGCGGCTTCTCCGCCGCGTGCCGTATCAGGGTGGGACGTCTAATAGCGCCCGAGCCCGTTTCTATCCCTATCCCGCGAAAGGATGAACGTGTCTGCAGCAGATACCTCCTCCATCATCCGTGAAGAACTGCTGGCTCCCGGTCCCGGTCGCACCATCTACGGCTATGTGACTGCGCCCGTCAACTACCGTGACACGAAGCTGCCGACCATCATCTTCTCCCACGGTTTCAGCGGCCGCGCTGAAAGCGGTGACGCGTGGGCACACCAGCTGGCGGCACGCGGGTATGTCGTGTATTCCTTCGACTTTATGGGTGCTACCGAGCAGAGCCGTAGCGGTAACGACGTCCTTACCATGTCTCCGTTCACTGAAAAGGATGACCTAGATGCTGTGCTGACCATGATTCGCGGCCAGCAGTTTGTGGATACTCAGAATATTTTCCTGATGGGTCAGAGCCAGGGCGGAGTGCGTTGTGAAGGGCGCCGGCAAACAAAAATTTTGGAGAGATTCACCCGCCGCCCACAAAACTTTTAGTTACTGAGAATCGTTGCGATAGCCTGGCAGGGCGATATTGGGTGCCTTGAGACGCCCGCTCCCAACCCGCTGACCCGCCCAACTGACCGCCCAACGAAGGGCGCACGGAACGGTAGGGGCGTGCCGATGCGCCAGTACCGCATCCGGGCCCGCTGCCCCAGCAGATCGCGGATAAGATGCCCTCCCAAGTATCCGCAGCTGAAGAAGATGACGGAGAACCAGCGCAGGTGCACCGCGTGGGGAGTATCGCGGTGCAAGTCGGCGATGAGCAGAATAAAGTTACCGGTCTGTGTGGCGACGAGGGCCTCGTAGCGCATGTGCGAGAAGACGTCTACCGCGCCGCCCAGGGAGGCGAGGAGTAGCGCCATGATGCGCCCGTAGCGGCGAGGCGCGGGAATACGTCTAAGAGTCTCGCGGAGGTGGTGAAGCATGCGACCGCCCTCATCTATCGGTAGTAGGTTCTGAAGACCCAGCCGGCGGGGCCCTCTGGTTCCAGGCTACGGCATGGACGGCGGCGGTTAGCGGATCGAGGGAGAAGCCCCGCGGGCCGGCCGCCGTTAAAGCGTAAGCCCCGAGCAGCTATCTGCTCGGGGCCTGCGTACTATTCGGTTTTTAGCTTAGGGGGAGTAGCTTACTTGCTTTCGCCCTTGAGCGCACCCACGAGGGGGCCGATAACGTCCATGGGCAGCGGGAAGACCACGGTCGAGTTCTGGTCGGCACCCAGCTCCAGCAGGGTCTGCAGGTAACGCAGCTGCAGGGAGGCGGGGGACTGGCTCAGAATGTCGGATGCTTCCTTCAGCTCGCTCGAAGCCTCGAGCTCACCGCGGGCCGAAATGATCTTTGCGCGACGCTCACGCTCGGCCTCAGCCTCACGGGCCATGGCGCGCTGCATAGCCTCGGGAATCTCAACGTCCTTAATCTCGACGAGCTCAACCTGGATGCCCCAGTGCTCGGTGCGGGAGCCGATGATGGAGCGCAGGTCCTCGTTCAGGTCCTCGCGGTGTGCGAGCAGGGTGTCCAGGTCAACACGACCCAGCAGGGAACGCAGGGTGGTCTGGGCGATCTGGCTGGTGGCGATCGGGTAGTTCTCGACCTCAAGCACAGCGTTCTTGGCGTTGGTCACGCGGAAGAGGACAACGGCGTTCACGCGGGCGGGAACGTTGTCCTTGGTGATGACTTCCTGCGGGGGAATGGTCAGGGTGATGACACGCATGTCAACGCGCTGCAGGGAGTCGACGAGGGGGAAGACCACGTTCAGGCCGGGCTTCAGCTCGGAACGCAGGTGGCCGAAACGGAAGGAGATACCGCGTTCATATTCGGGGATCACGCGGAACATACGAATCAGAATAAAAAGAACAATAACGGCAACTGGGATGAGGATTGTTGCCAGGGTGACGGGATCCATGGGTTTCCTTCACATCTATTCGGGATGGTTCATTCGGGGCATGTGCACCCATCGACTGCGCCTCGTACAGACTCGACGGGAGGGTGTGTTCGGAAAGTTTGTCAGCGGCACGTGGTGCTCGCAGCGGCCCTTCCGGTGGGGAGGTTCAGGGGGCGATGCGCAATGGGCCTCCGCCCCGGCGGGGGAACGCCGGGACGGAGGGACCATCAGCATTGCTACTTCTTCGCCAGCTTCTCGGCGGCCTCAACTTCGGCCAGGTTCTGCTCCTGCAAGACCTCGTTCGTGGTCTTGTGCAGTCGCTTAACCGAGGCACCGGTACCGCTCCAGGCGGGGCGATCCGGGTCGAGGACCGAGGTGCGAACCGGCAGGGATGCATCCGCAATCATCTGCTTGCGGGCCTGCTCGGTACGGCGCTTACGCTCGTTCGAGACGCCACCCCACTTCGCGGCGAAGCGATCCATCTTCACGTTCATCGACTCTTCGGCGGTGGATGCGTGAATATGCTTCGGGTCGCCCTCGAAGTTGGCGGGGGAACGCATGAGCTTAATCGCCAGCGGGTAGGTCAGCGATAGGACGACCACCACTGCGGCTGCCTCCACCAGAAGCTCCAGCGGGGAGTGCCACACGATGGCCGCACCAATCATGACCACAACGCCCAGCAGGGAGACCGCCACGGCCAGGCCGCGGTGGAATCGTCCCGACTCGGAGTAGGGCCACTCGTCCACCTCGCGGGTGAGTTCGCGGCCATTTGCCGAGACGGTGCAGCTGTCCTTAATCGGGCAGGTGTTGCACACGCTGGGCTTAGCGCGGTAGCGCATAACGCGGTTGTCCGAGTCGAAGGCCGTGGCCCACAGCCACTGGTCTTCGGGGCAGAGCCACGCATCGCTCTCTTCGTGGTAGGTGAACCCGAAGGTTCGCGCCGCCACGACACGCTGGCTGGTGCGCTTAGCGAGAATATCGAAGCACCACCCCACGGCGATCAGGCCGAGCGCATACACGCAGGCCAGCCACACGAAGAAAGATACTCCAGCAATCTGCTCAGGCATGGTTAGCCTCGACGATCGCTACGGTAGGGGCTGGTCTGCTCGGGCAGCTCCTCAGCAGCCTTGGCACCGGCGAACTCGGCGATACGAGCGTCGTCGACCACCTCGTACAGCGGGGGCTCGGGCAGCTCGAGGACGGTCTCCTTGGAGTTCTTGGAGAAGATCTCCTTGATACCCAGCCATGCCAGCTTGATCAGCGGGAAGATGCCGACCAGGAAGATGACGTCACCGGGCATACGCATCCAACCCATCACGGCGGAAGCGCCGTCGTGGATGAACGCGAAGGAACGAGCCTCGTAGTAGCCTTCACCAACGGACTTGTACAGCTGAGCGATACCCAGCGGCAGCAGCGAGATGAAGGACATCCACAGCAGACCGATGTTCAGGGTCCAGAAGGAGAACTTCAGGCCCTTCTCAGGCCACTTGTTCTCGGGAACCAGGTAGCGCAGACCGAAGACCGCGAACGCGATTGCGAGCATACCGTACACACCCATCATGGAGGCGTGAGCGTGGTTTGCGGTCAGTGCGGTACCAATCTCGAAGTAGGACACGATCGGCAGGTTAATCAGGAAGCCGAACACACCAGCGCCGAGGAAGTTCCAGAAGCCCACGGCGATCAGGAACATCACGGCCCAACGGTGCGGGAAAGGCTTGGTGCGGTTGGAGTACTGGCGAGCACCCAGCTGCATGAAGCCCCATGCCTCAACGGTCAGGAAGGTCAGCGGGATAACCTCAGCTGCGGAGAAGAACGCACCGAATGCCATCTGCTCGGAGGGGGTACCGACGAAGTAGGTGTGGTGCAGGGTACCGACCACGCCACCGACGGAGTAGAGCACGGCGTCCATCATGATGATGGAGATAGCGATGCGCTCGCGGACAACGCCGAGCAGCACGAAGATGTACGCCACCATCACGGTGGTGAACAGCTCGAGGAAGTCCTCCACCCAGAGGTGAACCACCCAGAAGCGCCAGAATTCGGCGACGGTCACGTGGGTACGCTGACCTGCGAGCAGGCCGACCGCGTAGAACATGGGGATGGCCAGGCCCGAGAACAGGAACAGCCACGGCAGGGAGGTCTTCTTAGAGCCCTTCAGGCGGGCGGTGAGGGTTCGTGCGACGATCACAATCCAGATGAACATGCCCACGATGAGCAGAATCTGGAAGAATCGCGGCAGGTCCAGGAACTCCCACTGCTGCGAGAAGATGGAGTTGGTGGGGACCAGACCCTTCTGCGAGAACCATTCGTTCAGCAGCGAGCCGAGCACCACGAAGACCACGGCACCGATGAGGACGTAGGTCAGCAGACCCTGCTTCTTGGGTTCGCGGCGGGTAATCAGCGGGGCGATGAAGATACCGCCCGCCAGGAATGCGCCTGCGGTCCAGAAGAGGGAGAGCTGCAGGTGCCAGGTTCGGGATACCGTGTAGGGCAGCAACTGGCCCATATCGATTCCGAAGAAGCCGGTGAGTTCTTCACGGTAGTGCTCGGTGAGTGCACCCACCAGGGCCTGCAGGAGGAAGAGCACCAGGATGGTTGCGAAGAGCAGGCAGGCTGCCTTCTGCGAGGGGGTCAGGCGAACTTCGTCGGGCTGGCGGAAGTCGAGGACGGGTGCCTCTTCAGCGTGCCAACCGATGGAACGGGACCAGCGGCCGTAGATGGCGAACATCAGACCCGTACCACCGATGAGGGTGATCAGGGACAGGGCCGACCAGACCATGAGGTCTGCGGTGGGCTTGTTGTCAACGTTCGGCTCGGAGGGCCAGTTGTTGGTGTAGGAGTAGGGCTGATCGGGGCGGTCTGCCGCCGATGCCCATGCGGTCCAGCCGAAGAATGCGACGAGGTCGTGCAGTTCTTCGTCGTTCTTAATAGCGTCGGGGAACAGGCCCTGCGAGGTGTCGCCCTTCATCAGGGTTTCGCCGTAGTGCTTGAGCATGAGCTGGAAGCCCTTGGTCTCACCAGCGGACCAGGTCAGGGTCTTGGTCTGCTCATCGTACTTGTTCTCCTTGCGCCACTCGTTCTTGACGAGTTCGCGGGGGTCCTGCTTGCCCTGCTCACGATACTCCTTGATGGCGGCATCGGTGGTCAGGCGCAGGTACTCTGCAGTGTAGTCGGGGCCGAGGTAGGCACCGTGGCCGAGGACGGTTCCGTACTGCTGCAGGCCGCGTGCCTGGAAGAGTTCCTGACCATGCAGAATCTGTTCCTGGGTTGCGATTACTTTGCCGTCGTTGCCGACAATCTTGTCGGGCATCGGCATGGAGAGTGCGTAAGTGCGCATTGCGAGGACTGCCATGATGGTGAAGCCCAGGAGCATCACAAACGCAACAGCCTGTACCCAGCCCTTACCGGCATAGGCACCGACCGTGTCTGTGCGGCGGGCAATCTTAGCTGCCTCAGCACGCGAGACGGGTTTTGTAGCCATAGTGATATGTCTCCAGTGTGCGTGGATTTGCGGTTCGAATGGGACCGACGCACATCCGCTGGAGGGCGGCTCACTGGGTAGCGAATCGTCCGGAGAGGGAGGTGCGACAGCCCACCCTTATCCTATTTTCGCATATTAAATGCGCATTTATAAAACTTTGGTGACGAGGTGTCTCAATGTGACGCTGAGGTCACTCGGGGAGGATACTCCCGGGGCGACAGCGCCCGTACATTCCGTTGTTGTTCCTCATGTCTACCCTACCTCTACCCTACCAAAATTCACTTCGCGGCAAAAACAGAGGAAAGGCTTATATGCCGCAACATTATATATCAACCGGCGGTAAACGCATTATTCCCGCAAAAGCCCGATGCACCCGCCGCAAAGTGCCGCCGAAGGAACCCTCCTGAACCCCGTTCGACCGGCCCCCGATAAACCCGGGAGGAACGGAGCTACGAGCGGCCCGGGGTATGGAATAATGAAATCGGTAGCGGACGCCAGCGCCCCTTATCTAACACGGTACATACGCGCAGCGGGGGAGTAGCCTCCCTCTGCACCGCGCACCTCACCGCCGGCCCGTCGCCCACCGTCGGTACAGCCTCCAGGAGTTCACATGAAGATTTATCAGGCATCCCAGAAAGCAGTCACCGGAATTCTGCGCACCGTTTTCCGCGCTCGCGTGACCGGTCTCAAGAACTTCCCCGCCACCGGCCCGGTGATTGTCGCCTCCAACCACCTCTCCTTCCTGGACTCCATCATTATTTCCGCCATGATGCCCCGCCGCGTGGCGTTCCTCGCCAAGGCCGAATACGTGAACACCCCCGGCCCGCGCGGCAAGATGATGAAGGCCTTCTTCGAAGCCGTGGACATCATCCCCGTCAACCGCGCTGACCGCTCCGAGTCGCTCAAGGCCCTCGATATCGCCCTGGAGAAGCTGAACGAGGGCAAGGTCTTCGGCATCTACCCCGAGGGCACCCGCTCCCGCGACGGCTACCTCTACCGCGGCAAGATTGGCGTGGCCTGGCTGGCACACATGACCGGTGCACCCGTCGTGCCCGTCGGCCTAATCGGCACCGACCGCCTGCAGAAGCCCGGCTCGAACATGATTTACCCGCGCCGCTTCACGATTCGCGTGGGCAAGCCGCTCTACTTTGAGAAGACCGGCGAGAAGATGAGCGGCAAGCAGCGCCGCGCCACCACCGACACGATTATGGATGAGATTGCTCAGCTGTCCGGCCAGGCGCGAAAGAACGAGTACAACGTTTCGCCCTCAGCCGCACGCGACGCCGGCTAAGCCTTCTTCCGGCGCGCACCGCGTAGACTTTAACCGCGCATCCACGCATGGGCCCGCACGCGGGGTCGGCGCAGGATGCACGGTTTGTCGTATGTCCGTCCGCGCCCGAGGAGAAAGCACCCATGGCAGAGCCCTCCAGCTACCGTCCGGCCCCCGGAGAAATTCCCACCGACCCGGGCGTCTACCGGTTCCGTGACGCCGACGGGCGCGTCATCTACGTGGGCAAGGCCAAGAACCTGCGCAACCGCCTCAATAGCTACTTCGCCTCGCCCGAGACGCTACGACCCAAGACCTACGCGATGGTGCATACGGCGGCGAGCGTGGAGTGGACTGTGGTGGCGAGCGAGATGGAGTCGCTACAGCTCGAGTACACCTGGATTAAGGAGTACGCGCCGCGCTTCAACATCGCCTTCCGTGACGATAAGTCCTACCCGTACCTGGCCGTGACCGTCAACGACGTGTACCCGCGCGCCATGGTCACCCGCGGTGAGCGCCGCAAGGGCGTGCGCTACTTCGGCCCGTACTCGCAGGTGTGGGCCATCCGCGAAACCCTGGACGCCCTGCTGACCGTCTTCCCGGTGCGCACCTGCACAAACGGCGTGTTCCAGCGCGCCAAGAACAGCGGACGCCCCTGCCTGCTCGGCTACATCGACAAATGCTCGGCGCCCTGCGTGGGCAAAATCAGCGCCGAAGACCACCGCGAACTGGCCCGCGGCCTGACCCGCTTCATGGGTGGAGGCGCCGAGAAGTACATCGAGCGGCTGACCAAGGAGATGAAGGAAGCCGCCGCCCAGATGGACTTTGAACGCGCCGCGGTGCTCCGCGATGACATTGCAGCACTCACCAAGGCCTTCGAGCGAAACGCCGTGGTGCTCGGCTCGACCGTGGATGCCGACCTCTTCGCCTACGTCGAGGACGACCTCGAGGCATCCGTTCAGGTGTTCTTCGTGCGCGGCGGCCGAATCCGAGGCCAGCGCGGCTGGATCGTGGAGAAGGTGGACGACAGCACCGACGCGCAGCTCATCGAGCAGCTGCTCACCCGCGTGTACAGCGATATCGCGGTCAGTCTGGCCGCCCAGAAGGGTAGCGGTGCCGAAAGCCTGAACAGCTACGATATTCCGCGCTCCGTGCTCGTGCCGGTGGAGCCCGAGAACAAGGAACAGCTGGCATCCTGGCTTTCGGAGGTGCGCGGCGGCCCCGTGGAAATCACCGTTCCGCAGCGCGGCGACAAGGCCGAACTCATGAAGACCGTCACCGAAAACGCCCGCCAGGCCCTCACCCTGCACAAGAGTCGGCGCGCCGGCGATTTGACCACCCGCAGTGCCTCCCTCGTGGAGCTGCAGACGGCCCTAGAGCTTCCCGACCCGCTGCTGCGCATCGAATGTTACGACATTTCGCACGTGCAGGGTACGAACGTGGTCGCCTCCATGGTGGTCTTCGAAGACGGCATGCCCGCCAAGAAGGCCTACCGCACCTACAGCATCACCGGGGACGCCGCCCGCGACGATACCGCCAGCATGTACGACGTCATCACCCGCCGCTTCAAGCGGCACCTGGCCCAGCAGGCTGTGCGTGCCGAGGCGCCCGCGCGCTCCGGGGAGATCGACGCCTCCACCCCCGAGCCGCAAACCTTTGCCTACCCGCCGAACCTCGTGCTCGTGGACGGCGGTCCGCCCCAGGTGGCTGCCGCATCCGCCGCCCTGAGCGATTTGGGTATTACCGATGTGTACGTGGCCGGAATCGCCAAGCGCCTGGAGGAGCTGTGGCTGCCGGACGATGACTACCCGGTCGTGCTCCCACGCACCTCGGAGGCGCTGTACCTGGTGCAGCGCATCCGCGATGAGGCGCACCGCTTCGCCATCACTTTCCACCGCTCCAAGCGAGGCAAAGCCATGGTCGCCTCCGCCCTGGACGAGATACCCGGACTGGGCGAGGTGAAGCGCGCCGCGCTCGTGAAGCATTTTGGCTCGGTGGCGCAGATTAAGCAGGCCACCGAGGAGGAGCTAACACAGGTGCCCGGCATCGGCCCGGCGCTTGCGCAGAAGATTATGGCGGCGCTGGCGTAGCGCGGATTGGGTCCCGCCGGTGGGCCCCTTGCGTGCGGTCTGCGCGTGACCGGTGTGCGAGGACCGGTGCGTGAACCCGCGAATGGGGCCCGTAACCGGCCGTCATAAACGTGTCATAATTGAAGGAAACCGTCATCATTACGAGCGCGCTACCTTTGCGTGCCCTCAACCAGTAGAGTGGAAACCGTGAGTAATAACCATCTACGCCTATTCACCAGCGAATCGGTGACTGAAGGCCATCCCGACAAAATTTGTGACCAGATTTCCGACGCAATCCTGGACGGCATTATCGCCCAGGATCCCGCAGCGAACGTTGCTGTGGAGACCATGGTGACCACCGGCCAGGTGCACGTCGCCGGTGAGGTGACCACCTCCAGCTACGTCGAGATTCCCTCCATCGTGCGTGAGACCATCCTCGATATCGGCTACGATTCCTCGACCCGCGGTTTCGATGGCGAGTTCTGCGGCGTCTCCGTCTCCATCGGCGAGCAGTCCCCGGACATTAACGCCGGCGTGTACGAGTCCCTCGAGGTTCGTCAGGGCATCGCCGCCGACGATTACGACCGCCAGGGCGCGGGTGACCAGGGCATCATGTTCGGTTACGCATCGAACGAGACCAACGTGCTGATGCCTGCCCCCATCTGGCTGGCACACCGCCTCTCCGAGCGCCTGACCAAAGTGCGCAAGGACGGCCTGCTGACCGACCTGCGCCCCGACGGCAAGACCCAGGTGACCCTCGGCTACGACTCGAACAACGTGCCCGTATCCGTTGATACCGTGGTTGTTTCGAGCCAGCACACCGCCAGCTACGATCTGGCCGACCTGCGCGCCGACATTGAGAAGCACGTGATTGCCCCCGTGCTCAGCTCCGTGGACCTGGATTCTTCCAACACCAAGTTCATCGTCAACCCCGCCGGTCGCTTCGTGCAGGGCGGCCCCGTCGGTGACGCCGGCCTGACCGGCCGCAAGATTATCGTGGACACCTACGGTGGTTCCGCACGCCACGGTGGCGGCGCGTTCTCCGGTAAGGACCCCTCGAAGGTGGACCGTTCCGCAGCTTACGCCATGCGCTGGGTTGCCAAGAACATCGTGGGCGCCGGCCTCGCCGATCGCGCCGAGGTTCAGGTGGCGTACGCCATCGGCCAGGCAGCACCCGTTGGCCTGTACATCGAGACCTTTGGCACCGAGAAGGTTGACCCGCTGAAGATTGAGCGCGCCGTGCGCGAGGTCTTTGACCTGCGCCCGCTGGCCATCATTAACGAGCTGGACCTGCGCCGCCCCATCTACCGCAAGACCGCGGCTCACGGTCACTTCGGCCGCACCGAGCCGGAGTTCACCTGGGAGCGCCTCAACCGCGTGGATGCACTGCGCTCGGCAGTGTCCTCCTCCTAGAACGAATTCAGCGAACGAGAGCACGATAGCGCGCGTGAGTCAGAACCGTTCTGATGAACCGAGGGTACCCGCGGGTGCCCAGCAGGAATCCCTGCAACAGCTTGACCTGTTGCAGGGATTTCCTGCTCTTCGTGATGCCCTGATTCCCGCAACGCCCGAGCCGGTCAGCGTGGCCGCCGAGTTGCGGGCCAGCGGCGTGGTGAACCCCGTGGCGCGCGTGCGTGTGGACAGCACCCTGCCGCAGGTGGACCGTACCTTCGACTATCGCGTGCCCGCCGAGATGAGCGAGGACGCGGTGCCTGGCGCCCGCGTGCGCGTCATGTTCAACGGGCACGAGATGAGCGGTTACATTGAGGAGCGCGCGGCCACGACCGATTGGACGCGGTCCTCGCTTGCCCCGCTCAAGGGGGTGCTCTCGCGCGTGCCGGTGGTGGCGCCTGAGATTTTTAGTGCGGCGGAGGCGCTGGCCGATCGCTACGCCTCCACGGTGGCGAACGTGTTGCGCCTGGCGGTTCCTCCGCGCGTGGCCGCCCTGGATAAGAAGTACGCTCCGTTCCTGCCGGGTTACGAGCCTTCCCAGGTGGGCCCTCAAGCTCCGGTTGAGGGCGAATCTGCCGGTAACCCTTCGATTGAAGGTGAGGGTTGCGAATCTCAGGTTCAGGCTGAGGGTGAATTGGCTAAAAACTCTCTGATAGGCGGAAATGGTACTGAGGCCGACCCCTATGCCTGGCTCGCTACCCCCGGCGCACCCGCGCCCTTCACCCTTGAGCCTCCCGCCCCGCTGGAGGACGCACCCGATGCCGCCGCGGTCTTCTCCGATTACGAAAACGGCCCCGAATTCATCGAGGACGTGGCCGCCGGCGTCGCGAGCCGCGCCGTCATGACTGTGCTTCCCGGCCACCTGGAACACACCTGGGCCGATGTGCTCGCCGCGGCCCTGGCCACCGCGGCAACCTCCGGGCGGGGCGCCATCGCGGTGGTTCCCACCGCCAAGAGCCTAGACCTGCTGGAGAGCGCCCTCGCGCGGGTGCTTCCCGCCGATTCCTACGCACGCCTGAGCGCCGATTCGGGCCCGCACGCGCGCTACCACGGGTTCCTCAAGGCCCGCCTGGGACGCGTGCCCGTCGTCATCGGAACTCGCGCGGCCGCCTACGCCCCGGTCGCTAACCTGGGCCTGGTCGTCTGTTGGGACGACGGCGACTCGTCGCTGCTCGAACAGCGCGCCCCCTATTGCCACGCCCGCGACGTACTGCTCTTGCGCGCCTCAGCGGAGAACGCCGCGGCGCTCTTCGCAGGGTTCACGATGAGTAGCGAGGCGGCACGCCTGGTACGCACCCGCTGGGCCACCTACCTGCGGGCTCCTCGCTCGCTCGTGCGTGAGTATTCGCCGCGCATCTTCTCGACCGGTTCGGAGTACGAGCTGGCTCGCGACCCGCTGGCTGCCGTGGCGCGCATCCCGCACCTGGCCTTCGAGTACGCCCGCCGCGCCCTGTCCCGAGGCCCGGTGCTCGTGCAGGTGGCCCGCAGCGGTTACGTGCCTTCGTTCTCGTGCGCGCGGTGCCGCATGCCCGCCCGATGCACCGTGTGCAGCGGCCCGCTTTCGCTGGCTTCCGGTTCCTCGGTGCCTTCCTGCGCGTGGTGCGGCCACCTGGCCCAGCAGTGGCGGTGCCCCGAATGTGGTTTTAACCGCTGGCGTTCCTCGATGGTGGGCGCGATGCGCACGGCCGAGGAGCTGGGCCGCGCCTTCCCGAACGTCCCGGTGATTTCCTCCTCGGGCGACCACGTGCGCGCGACGGTTGGCCCGGAACCGGCCCTGGTCGTGGCGACTCCCGGGGCTGAGCCCGTGGCTTTCGGCGGTTACGCGGCGGCCCTGCTTCTGGACGCCGATAAAATGCTCTACTTCGATTCTTTGCGTGCCCCCGAGGCCGCCCTGCGTCGTTGGCTTAACGCGGCGGCCCTGGTGCGTCCGGCGGCACTGGAGGGGACCGTAGTGACGACCGCCTCGCCCTCGCCCGTGGAGCAGGCCCTCATCCGCTGGGATCCGGCCTGGTTCGCTCGCGAGGAGCTGGAGGAGCGCTCGCAGACGGGTCTGCCTCCTGCGGTGCGCACGGCTGCGGTGACCGGCGCAGAGGCTGATGTGCGCTCCTTCATGGAAATCTTCCTGGGTTCTTCGGCCCTACCCGAGTCTGTGCGCGAGCAATTGCGGGTGGTCGGTCCGGTTCCGCTGGATCACGGCTATCTCGCCTGGTCCGAGACCCTGGAGAATGATCCGGAGGAATCCCCGGTGCGCGGGGATTGGCGCGCCCTGCTCTTCTTCTCCTACGGTATTGCCCAGCAGGTGACGCACGAGCTGCGCGCCACGCGCGCCACGATGGCCGCCCTCAAGAAAACCGTGGGGGAGCGGTCCGTTCAGGTGCGTTGCGACGGCTTGGACGTGCTTTAAAACCCGCAGTCTTGCGGATTTATCTGCAGAAAACGCAGAGGTACAGTGCAGAAAGGAGGCGTCGTGGATCGCCAATTGGTGAAGGGCAGTTCCCTGCCCTCGGACGAACAGCGGACCCTACTGGGGTATGCTTCCCGGCACCCCGAGAGCACCCTGCACAGTACGGGTCGCCGGCACGACGCCGCGGTTCTGCTGATTCACGGCATCGGGTACCAGAATTTCGGTGAGACCCTGGACTACTTCGGCAAGCCGGTGGCGCACAGCCTGAAGACGCTGGCCACGATGGCGAGCGCGACCGCACCTGATACCGGTTCCGATGCCGCGGACAGCCCCGAAGAGGCGACCCGGGGGAGCGTCACGCTCATCCCCGACGGCGATACTCAGCCGCCATCGGGGGAGGTGACCCCGCATAGCGAGCACCGCGAGCTGAGCTACGCGCTCACGCTGGAGTACGTGCAGGCCCCCGAGGCTCCAGAAACCCCCGAAACTCTCGAAGTTTCCGAATCTACCGAAGTACCCGAGTCCCCGGAGGACCGGGAAGCCGTCGACGAGCCGAGCGCCTCGTCGTTGCAGGTGCGTATCTCGGAGGGGCTGCGCGCTCAGGAACGACGCCTGCAGGAGCGCCTCAGCGCCTCGCGTTCGAGCCTTCCGGAACGTCCGGAGCGTTCGGTGGTGCGTCGCAGCATCCTCCTTCAGGAAGGGTTCTGGCGCCCGAAGCACTATCGTCCCCTTAGAGATCACCTGCCCTGGCTGGTCTCGGTGCTGCCGCTTTTCCTCATGTTCTGTCTCTACTACGAGCGTCCGGGCCGAACCTGGACCGATCGCGCCGGGCAGCTGCTCCGGTCGATAGCGCGTTTTGTGAACGTGGCCGGTTGGCTTGTGCTGGCGGTGGTGACAATCGTGACGATGCGCGACGCCTTTGTTGCTTCCCTGAGCACGAGCCGCGGTCTGCTGACGGCGCTGGTGGCTGTGCTCAGCCTGGGTATTTTGGGTTGGGTTTTGGCTCGCCGTGCCCGCGAGCTGTGGGCGTTGGTGAAGGCGATTCCCACGCAGCTGATTCAGACGGCGACCAGCCCCGAGTCTAGGGATTTGGAGCGCATCTACGCGCGTTTGGACCGTCAGCTGGATCTGCTGGCGGCCCGTAGTGATGCCCCGGGTATTATTGCCCATTCGCAGGGCGGGTACCTGGGGTATGAGCTGTTGCGTCGCCGTGCGAAGGCCGGAAAGAAACCCCTGCGTTTCTTCTACGGGCTGGGTAACGGTGTGGTGCCGATTAGTATCATCGCCAGTGACCGCAACGACGTTCCCGCCCCGCTCGATAGCTCCGGAGGGTTCCGTAACCGCCTGACCCTGCTGGCCCTCGGAGCGGTAGCCGGGTTCGCCTGGGTTCAGGAGGCCCTGCTTCTGGTTGGCCCCTACGCCTCCCTGCTGCGCCACATGATGCTGATTCCGTTGACGCTGGGCGCGGCCACGGTTGTCTTCGCCGTGCTCTCGGCGCTGAAGGGCCGGGGCCGCATTGCGCAGGAGACGGGGGCGATCCCTGCCCTCTGGAATGTCTACGGCACGCGTTCCCTGATTAAGTGGCTTATTCCGACGCTCTTTGTGCACGGGGTGTTCATGATGTTTACCTCCCTCATGCTAGTGCTTGCCTACCTGAGCGGTGAAGCGAGGGTTCCTGCGCCCACCGCATTGGGCGTGGCGTTCTGGTGCGTCGTGATGCTGGCGATAGTCGTATCGGTGCGTAGCTGCTGTCACCTGTTCGTGCGCGCCTACGCGCCCTCGCTGCACGAGATGAACGTGGCGGATCACTGTGAGATTGCGGCGCGCGGTGATAGCATCGGGCGTTCGAACATCACGCAGCCGACCGATGTGAAGGTTACCTTCGCGACCCTGCCGGGGCCTTCGGTGAGTAGCCACATGCAGTATTTTGACGCCAGTTCACCGGTTCCGCTCATGCTGTCGCGCCGTTTGCTGCCGCACGTTCTACCGGCCGACACGCATCTGCTGGAGGGCGTGAACGATATCGGCGCCGAGCTCAACCGTGCCTTTGCCCGGGCTAAAAGGGTTGCGCGTGCGGTGCACTACGGCCTGTATGCGGGGTTGACCGCGCTGTTTGTGCTGCTGCTGAATGCGGCGTCGCTTCTGCACGTTCCGACGCAGGCAGGTCTGGATGTGCCGGTCCTGGACTCCGCGGGGTTTGAGTGGGCGGTGGCCGCGGCCCGGTACCTGCGTGAGCAGGTGGATTCGCCCGGCGGCGGCCTCGCTTTGCTGGCGATTCTGTTCGCGGTGGAGGTGCTGCTCGTGGTGGTGCTGTCTCCTGCGACTCAGCGTCGGTTCCAGCGGTTCATGGTGACGAAGATTGATCGCACTCTGGCGCGAGAGAGCGTCATCGGGGGAGTTGACGATGAGGCGAGCGCGCCTCGGCCCGATGCGGGTTAGGGTAGTGCCGCATGGAGGGTATACCCCGCAATCTGTGCACCAATGTGTATCTAATGGCTCAGAGTTGAATCTTCGGGTTTCCAATTAGCTTAGTCGCCGTATTCACGGTAATATATTCAGCACCGCGGCCACTTTTTCGGCGCTTGTCGAGAGGGTGTCGGCGGTATCTATCACTCAACTTCGCGCACGCTTCACAACCGTGCGCACCAACGAAAGATGAATACTGGTGACTCAGACTATGATCGCCCCCGCATACGAACCTGCATGCGGCGGGTCTGCTTCTGCACACAATGACGGTGTCATGCACCCGGACCCCGTGTTGCTTTCCGATATGACCAGCGCAGAACGAGGAGCTGTTTACCGCTACCTGGCGCGTTTCGCTGAGCTGGACGACGCAAAGATTTTCTACGCGTACGGCCACGCCTATGAGCTGGCCCGCAGGGACGCCGAGCGCGGCCTCTGCGCAAGCGTGGCGTAGCCTGCATAATTAGAGCTTTGGGAAATGCTGTTGCACTCTTGACGAGTGCGGCGGCATTTCTTTTTAAGCTTCTAACGGTGGACTCAAACGGTGGGGAAAAACCGGCGGTTACCTGTCTCTCTGATGCCCCCTGATTTCCGCCTGACAACCGCGGACGTGTCCATTATGAGGTTGTTCCCTAGCGGTTCTTGAACATTGATTGGCTCTTGGGTACTTTAGAGGTATCACAAACACCACCGCGAAGAGGCATCCGGTTATCGCTGCGAACCTATTCGCCGTGTTACCCGCGTGGCGTTTGCACTGTAGCGACGCCCTGACGAAAGGCTTTCGACGATGAGCCCGGCATACGATTACGAACCCGGATTCGGCGATTCCGCTCCCGAGCGTAGCAACGGTATCACCCACCCCAACCCCGAGCTGCTTTCGGCCATGACGATGGCGCAGCGCGGTGCGGTCTGCCGCTACCTGGCGCGTTTCGCTGAGCTGGATGACGCGAAGATTATTTACGCCTACACCCACGTCAACGATCTCGTGGCGAAGGAAGAGGCCCGCACCGGTAGCTTCACCGCGGTCTAGAGATTTTGCGCCTAGAGGCGGCGAGGCTGCACCTTCCGGAAGCGCCCTCAGGGTGCCCGAGCTCTGCGAGGGCGGGTTCCCTGCGTAGGCGCGGAGGAAGTGTGTAGCGAACCGCCGCTGTACATCGCTGCCGTAAGCCGCATACGCCTACCGGCGACCATGAATTGAATACGAGAATTCCGCCGCACCCTCCCGAGTTTCGGGGGAGTGCGGCGGCATTTCTGTATCTATCTGTATCTAGGGCCGCGCTGCATACGCCGCGCAAGTCCTAAAGACTACGCACGCTTTAGAGCCCGCGCACGACCTTCAGCAGCTTGAGCGCCGAGTCGCGCCAGGAGTAGCGGCGCACATCCGACAGGCCATCAATGATTACGCGCTCGCGAACGGCCGGATCCTCCAGGGAACGAATTGCCTTGACCCAGTCGGCGGTGTGCGCCTCCGGGGCACCATCAACCGGCGCGAACACGGCGTGCGGCGCAATCTCACGGAAAATCGGGATGTCACTAATCACCGCGGGGCAGCCGGCAGCCTGAGCCTCGACCACGGGCAGGCCGTAACCCTCCTCGCGGGAGGCGGTCACCAGAGCGTGCGCCCGGCGGAGCAGCTGCTGGTACTCCTCATCGCTCACGCCGTTGTGCACCTCCACGTTCTCACCGATGAGGCGTTCGTCGGTGAGCTGCACCAGGCGTTGCGGCGGCATCTTCGACAGCAGGTGCAGGCGGTAATCCGGCAGGGAACGCATCGCCAGCAGCAGGGTTTCCACGTTCTTGTACGGCATGAACGAACCCATGTACACCAGGTGCTTGACGGGCTGCTCCTCGCGGGTGGTGGCGCGTTCCAGCGCGGTCTGGCGCGAGACCACGCTGCCGGGCTGCGGGGCGTTGGGCACCACGAACAGCGGCTTGGTGGTCAGCTCGTGCTCACGAATCAGCGAGGCGGTCGACTCGGAGACCGTCACGACCGCGTCGCCGTGGTTGAGTAGGAAGCGCTGCGGGGTGTAGGTCTTGTGGAAGAGTCGCCAGCCCACGCGCACCGGTGCGGGCAGGAACCCGGGCGGGGTCGGGTGCGAATAGTAGATGAGGTCGTGCAGGGTGAGAATCAGCTTGAACTTGCGTCCGGTGGAGCCGATGGTCTGCATGGGGGAGAACACCACGTCCGGCGCGTACTTGTTCAGCTGCAGTGCGGCGGTCGGCTCGAGCGGGCCGGTGGGTGAGCAGATCTTCACGTGCGGCAGGTCGGGCAGCATGTCCAGCTGGCGATCGTCGCTAATGATCATGGTGAGGTCCAGGTCGGCGGCGGCTTCGTCACCGGTGTCGATGAGGGTTTTGAGCGCGTCCAGCAGGGAAGCGGTGTAGCGGCTGATGCCGTCGTGGAAGCCGATACGGGTGTATCGGGCGTCAACCATGAGTTTCATGTTGGTTCCTTACTTCTCGTTCCCTTAGCGGTCGGCGGCGAAATCGGCGATGAGTTCCGCGGCCAGATGCGGGGTTTCGTAGTGGATGAGGTGCCCGACTTCGGGGATCATGTCCAGGCGCTCGCGGGGGGCGGTCGAGGAAGCGGGCAGGTTGCGGGAGGTCAGCGTCGCGTACATGGCGCGGGCCGTTTCGGGGGTGCCCAGGTCGTCGTCTTCGGCGACGAGCATCTGCACCGGAACTCGGATTGCGGCGGCGTACTCGGCGGCGGTGTGCGCAATGGACGCCTCGTAGGCGCTGAGCACCCCGCGGCGCGAGCCGAAGGAGCCGAAGTAGGCGGCGTGCTGGCCGTTGATGAAGCGGCGCATCGCCCTATCCTTGGTGCGCATCATGACCTCGCTGGAGAGGCGGGTAATTAGCTGGGAACGCAGCAGCGGGTAGCCGATTTTTTCGGGTAGTGCCGCGCCGGCGCGGTAGTAGAGCGAGGCCAGGCGCGAGGTGACGCGCTGACGCCCCTCTAGGGCGGGTTCGCTGATGGGGTTGATGAGTGAGAGGCGCGCGAGCGAGGCAGGGTGCGCCGCCGCGAAGGCGCTGGTGAGGATGGATCCGAAGGAGTGGCCGACCACGTGTAGCGGCAGCCCGAGCGGGTTGGTGCGCTTCACAAAATCCTGCAGCCAGGCCACGTACGCGTCGATGCTGTCCTCACCCGGGGCGCTTTCGGGCAGGTCGCCGGAGCGGCCGAAGCCGGGCAGGTCGGGGCTGATGATGCTGACGTTCGGGATGAGCTTCAGCAGGTAGTTCGCGATGATTTCGAGGCCGTGGTGGTCGCCGCGGAAACCGTGCACGAGTAGCACGGGGTAGGAGCCCTCGGGGAAGCTTCCGGAGCCCATGCCCTCGCCGTACTGCCAGTAGCGGGTCGTGACCGCCTGCGCATCCGCGCCGATGCGCGCCTCGTGACCGGTGCCGGGGATGAGCGGGCCGGGTACGCCCTCGAGAACCGAGGCGTTGGGGGAGTTCGAGGGAACGGTGGAGGTCATGGGTACCTTTCACGGGGTCGGGTGCGGGGAGGGCAGAGTCCCACCCCTAATTTTAGGGGAGAAGCCTGAAAAGCCCCTGGAGGGTGGTGTGTGCCGGGCCCCTCTCGCATCCTCGGCTCGTCCACAGACTAATCAGTGCGGGCCCGGATCCATCCCGTCGCCGCTTTCGCGTTACACTTGGAGGGTTAAGTTTTGATCAACCGTCTTTAAGGAATCGCTGTGTCTGCTCAGGTAGAGACCGAACGCACCGAGAATGCGTACGACTTCCGCGCTATGGAAGCCAAGTGGCGCCCCTACTGGGACGAAACGAAGGTTTTCCAGCCCACCGGTGACGCCCCCAAGGGCCGCAAGTATGTGCTGGATATGTTCCCGTACCCCTCCGGTGACCTTCACATGGGTCACGCGGAGGCATTCGCTATTGGTGACATGAACGCCCGCTACTTCAAGCAGTGCGGCTACGATGTTCTGCACCCGATTGGCTGGGACTCCTTCGGCTTGCCCGCTGAGAACGCAGCCATTAAGAACGACACTCACCCCAAGGAGTGGACGTACAAGAACATCGACACCCAGGCCGAGTCGTTCAAGCGCTACGCTATTGCCGTTGACTGGAGCCGTCGCCTGCACACCTCGGACCCCGAGTACTACAAGTGGACCCAGTGGTTCTTCGAGCAGTTCTACAAGAAGGGCCTGGCGTACCGCAAGGATTCCATGGTGAACTGGTGCCCCAAGGACCAGACCGTGCTCGCTAACGAGCAGGTTGTGAACGGTGTCTGCGAGCGCTGCGGTACCACCGTGACCAAGAAGGCCCTGAACCAGTGGTACTTCAAGATCACCGACTACGCCCAGCAGCTGCTGGACGACATGGAGCAGCTGGAGGGCAAGTGGCCCGACCGCGTGCTGCTCATGCAGCGCAACTGGATTGGCCGCTCCGAGGGTGCCGAGGTACGCTTCGAGATTGAGGCGACCGAGGACCAGGCCGCCGAATCCTTCACCGTGTTCACTACCCGCCCCGACACCCTGTACGGTGCCACCTTCATCGTGGTTGCTGCGGATGCGGCGTTCGCCGAGCAGATTGTGGCCCCCGAGCAGAAGGCCGCCCTGGAGCAGTACCGCGAGGACATCAAGGCGCTGAGCGATATCGATCGTCAGTCCTCCGAGCGCGAGAAGACCGGCGTGTTCACCGGCCGCTACGTGATTAACCCGCTGACCGGCGCAAAGCTGCCCGTGTGGGCTTCCGACTACGTGCTGGCCGACTACGGTACCGGTGCGATTATGGCCGTGCCCGCGCACGACCAGCGCGACCTGGACTTCGCCCTGAAGTTTGACCTGCCCGTCGTGAAGGTTCTGGATGTTGAGGGCGCTGAGGATCCGGCCACCAGCGGTGTTGCTACCGCCGGTGACGGCGTGCTCGTGAATTCCGGCGAGCTGACCGGCCTGCCCAAGGCTGAGGCGATTGCCAAGGCCATCGAGCTGGTGGAGGCCGCCGGCACCGGTGAGGGCAAGGTCATTTACCGTCTGCGCGACTGGTTGCTCTCCCGCCAGCGCTTCTGGGGTACCCCCATCCCCGTGATTCACTGCGAGGACTGCGGCGAGGTGCTCGTTCCCGAGGACCAGCTGCCGGTTCTGCTGCCCGATAACCTGCGTGGTGAGCAGCTGGCCCCCAAGGGCCAGTCGCCCCTGGCCGCCGCCGATGACTGGGCTATCGTGCCCTGCCCAAAGTGCGGCAAGCAGGCTCGCCGTGACTCGGACACCATGGACACCTTCGTGGACTCCTCCTGGTACTTCCTGCGTTACGTTTCCCCGCATGACGACCAGGCTCCCTTCGACCCGCAGGCCATGCGCGAGTGGGGTGCCGTCGACATGTACGTGGGCGGCGTGGAGCACGCAATTCTGCACCTGCTGTACGCGCGCTTCTTCACCAAGGTTGTTCGTGACCTGGGCCTGATTCAGCACGATGAGCCCTTCAAGGCCCTCATGAACCAGGGCCAGGTGCTCAACGGCGGCAAGGCAATGTCCAAGTCGCTGGGTAACGGCGTGAACCTGGGCGAGCAGCTCGACAAGTTCGGTGTGGATGCAATCCGCACCACCATGATTTTCGCGTCCCCGCCCGAGGATGACGTGGACTGGGCCGACGTTTCCCCCGCCGGCTCGCAGAAGTTCCTGGCTCGCGCATGGCGCGTGGCTCAGGACGTCACCAGCGAACCCGGCGTGGACGCAACCACCGGTGACCTGGAGCTGCAGAAGCTGATTGCACGCACCGTGCACGAGGTGCAGGGCCTGATTGAGGGCGGCAAGTTCAACGTGGTTGTTGCGAAGACCATGGAGCTCGTCAACGCTACCCGCAAGGCTATTGATTCCGGCGCCGGTGCGGCTGACCCGGCTGTCCGCAAGGCCGCCGAGACCATCGCCATCCTGCTCTCGCTGTACGCACCGTACACCGCCGAGGACATGTGGCACGTGCTCGGTCACGACACCCCGGTGCTGACCGCGGGCTTCCCCGAGGTTGACCCGGCCCTGCTGGTGGACGACACCGTTACCGCCATCGTTCAGATTAAGGGCAAGGTGAAGGCTCGCCTGGAAGTCGCCAAGGACATCTCCGAGCAGGAGCTTCAGGAGCTGGCTCTGGCCGATGCCGCCGTTCAGCGTGCGCTGGGTGACGCCGAGATCCGCAAGGTGATTGTGCGCGCACCGAAGCTCGTGAACATCGTAATCTAGGCTTTTGGCCGATCTGCAAGCCCCGCTGTGGCTTCGGTCCGTTCTGCGGAACGTTCCGAAAGGCACGGCGGGGCTTTGCTGTACTGCGGTAGTGGCGAGTGCCATAATGTTCAGGAAACGCTAGGAGAGCGCTCGTCATCGAATCATGCGTTGACGAACCGGAAGAAGGGCCGGAATATGGGGCACAAGAACAACGCAAAGGATCGCATTGCCGTGGTCACCGATAGCGCCGCGGCACTGCATCCGGAGCTGGTGGAGCGGCTGAGCGCTCGCGGGAACTTTGTCGTGGTGCCCATGCCCGTTACGATTCGCACCCCCGGTGCGGAGGACCGTAGCTTGCAGGGCCTCGGCGCCGCCGAGATGGACGAAGCCATTATGCTGGCGCACGTCATGGGGCAGACCGTGAGCACTTCCGGCCCGGCTCCTGGCGCGTTTGCTGACGTGTACGACGAGCTGGCGTCGCGCGGCTTTACGCACGTAGTGTCGGTTCACCTCTCCGGCGAGCTCTCGGGCACGGTGGAGTCCGCGCGTACCGGCGCGCGCCTGAGCCGCCTGGGTGCCGAGGGCGTGAGCGTTGTGGATAGCCGCACGGTGGCCGGCGCCTACGGGTATGCGGTGCTTCGCGCCCTGGAGTTGTTGGGGGAGGGCCCGACCCCCGAGCGAGTTGTGGAGTGTGTGCGGCGGGTGTGCGAGCGCGCAACCCTGTACTTTTACATCCCCACCCTGGATGCGCTGCGCCGCGGGGGTCGTGTTTCCCCGGCGCTGGCGATGGTGGGGCAGATGTTTCAGATTAAGCCCATCGGCACGATTTCCCAGGGGAAGCTCACCTACGTGGAACGGCCCCGCACGGCCGCGCGCGCCCTGGATCGGCTCGTGGAACTGACGGTGCAGGCCTGCCGCGAGCACCGTCATGCCGCCGCTCTCGACGCTTCAACGGATGCGGTCCCGGGCAGCGATACGCCCGGCGAGGTGGTCGCGGTGCATCACGTGGGTAATGCGGCGCAGGCGGTGCAGCTGTATGAGCGGGTGCAGCGCCTGCTGGGTGAGGGCTCGCTGAGTCATTCTGCGGGTGCCTCCACCGATTCTGCCTCGGGTGAGGGTTCTGTGGCGCTAAACATACCCGAGTTTTTGGTGAGTTCTCTGCCCCCGGTGCTTTCGGCCCATTCGGGGTTGGGAGCGGTTGCGATGGTCGTGTGTTAGCGGTTGAAAGGGTGGTTTGCACCCTCTCATCGTGCCTTGATACGGCGGGGTTTTTCTGCGAATGGGCATCGTGTGTATTTATTGTTATTTAGACTATATCGCAACATTTTCTCGGGGTGAACACCACGTAAACCAACAGAAAACAAAGGGTTTTTCGCCTATTTTATGGGGTAACTCACAAAAAATTCTCGAATGAGCACACCAAAACACACACAAACTAGGGTAGGATTATTACCAACAACGGCGGAACGCGCCGGGCACCACAGAGCTCGGAATAATTCGGTAAGCATAATGCCCACAAGGCATCGAATTGGGCGGGTCGCCACCCAACGCACTGACAAGGAGATACTCCAGTGACTGTACGCGTAGCAATCAACGGCTTCGGCCGTATCGGCCGCACCTTCTTCCGCGCAGCTCAGACCGAAGGCGTCGGCTTCGAGATCGTCGCTATCAACGACCTCACCGACGTTGAGACCCTGGCACACCTGCTGAAGTACGACTCGATCATGGGTCGCTTCGGCGAAGAGGTTGAGGTCAAGGAAGGCGCACTGGTTGTTGGTGGCAAGGAAATCAAGATTCTCGCCGAGCGCGACCCTCAGAACCTCCCCTGGAAGGACCTGGGCGTTGACGTGGTCCTCGAGTCCACCGGTTTCTTCACCGACGGCACCAAGGCAAAGGCACACCTCGAGGCCGGCGCTAAGAAGGTTATCCTCTCCGCTCCCGGTAAGAACATCGACGGCACCTTCGTCATGGGCGTGAACGACGACCAGTACGATGCAGCTAACCACCACATCGTCTCCAACGCTTCCTGCACCACCAACTGCCTCGCTCCGATGGCTAAGGTCCTGAACGACGCATTCGGCATCAAGCAGGGTCTGATGACCACCATCCACGCATACACCGCTGACCAGCGTCTGCAGGATGCACCCCACCGCGACCTGCGCCGTGCACGCGCCGCAGCCGTGAATATGGTCCCCACCTCCACCGGTGCAGCAGCAGCTGTTGGCCTGGTTCTGCCCGAGCTGAAGGGTAAGCTGGACGGCTTCGCAGTCCGCGTTCCCACCATCACCGGCTCCATCACCGACCTGACCTTCACCGCTGAGCGTGAGGTCACCGTTGAGGAAGTCAACGCAGCAGTCAAGGCAGCAGCTGAGGGCCCCATGAAGGGCATCATCAAGTACAACACCGACCCGATCGTCTCCAAGGACATCGAGGGCGAGTCCATCTCCACCGTCTTCGACGCACCGCTGACCAAGGTGATTGGTGACCAGGTGAAGGTTATCGCTTGGTACGACAACGAATACGGCTACGTTTCCCGCCTCGTGAAGTTCACCAACAAGGTTGTGGCTTCCCTCTAAGCCTTCTGGGCTTCGACGCATAGCTAAGCGTCATAGAGCGTGACTAACGCATATAGTGAACCCCGGCACCACCGCTTTACGCGGGGGAGTCGGGGTTTGCTGTACCAAGACTCTTGTGCAGGGGTCTTGAATAAAACCCTTAATGATGTATAAACATACTATTTTCTATCGCTCATTTTGAGTCAGGAATACCGTAAGGGAGTAGGGGATAGAAAGGGTGAATATCCGCGGTATTCTGCGGAGAAACACCTTATAAAAGCTTATTTTTTAGGCTGTCAAAACCCCTATTCTTCGGTATGATTGAAACGGTATATAAACCCACCTAACCAGGAGGAAATCCCATGGCTAAGGCACTGTCCGAACTGCTCGAAGAAGGCGTCGCAGGCCGCCACGTCCTCGTTCGCTCCGACCTGAACGTACCCCTGAAGGACGGCGTCGTCACCGACGACGGCCGCGTCCGCGCATCCCTGCCTGTGATTGAGAAGCTCGCCAAGGCTGGCGCGCGCGTCATCGTCACCGCACACCTGGGCCGCCCCAAGGGCAAGGTCGACCCCCAGTACTCCATCGCACCGGCAGCAGCACGCCTGGCCGAGCTCGCATCCGTGCCCGTGAAGGTCGCCACCGACCTGGTCGGCGAGGACGCCAAGGCTAAGGCCGCAGGCCTGGCCGACGGCGAGGTCCTGGTTCTCGAGAACGTCCGCTACGACGCTCGCGAGACCTCCAAGGATGACGCAGAGCGCGGCGAATTCGCTGACGAGCTGGTCGCACTGACCGGCGAGAACGGCGCATACGTGAACGACGCATTCGGTGCAGTTCACCGCAAGCACGCTTCTGTCTACGACGTTGCTAAGCGTCTGCCCGCATACCTGGGTGACCTGGTGAAGAAGGAAGTTGACGTTCTGGCTAAGACCCTGAATGACCCTGAGCGTCCTTTCGTGGTGGTCATGGGCGGCGCTAAGGTTTCCGATAAGCTTGCCGTGATTGACAACCTGATTGGTAAGGCTGACACCATCCTGATTGGTGGCGGCATGGGTTACACCTTCGCTTACGCACAGGGTTACGAGGTTGGTAAGTCCCTGCTGGAGAAGGACCAGGTTGAGAACGTTCTGCGCTACCTGAAGGAAGCTCCCGAGAAGGGTACCGAGATTGTTACCGCAGTGGACGTGGTCTGGGCTGACGACTTCTCCGCAGACGCTAACACCGAGGTTCGCCCCATTGAGGACCTGACCGGTGGCAAGCTCGGCGCAGAGGCTGAGGGCCTGGACATTGGCCCCAAGACCCGCGAGATTTTCGCTGAGAAGATTAAGGGTGCAAAGACTATCTTCTGGAATGGCCCCGTCGGCGTGTTTGAGATCGCTCCGTTCGCGGCCGGTACCCGTGCCGTGGCCGAGGCTATCGTCGAGTCTGACGCGTTCTCCATCATTGGTGGTGGCGACTCCGCTTCGGCAGTCCGTAACCTGGGCTTCAAGGACGAGCAGTTCGGCCACATCTCCACCGGTGGTGGCGCTTCCCTCGAGTACATTGAGGGTAAGACCCTGCCCGGCCTGGAGGCACTGGGCGCCTAATCTGGACGCACAGATTTAGTACACTGTTTTAGTGTAGGGAACCCCCGTCGGGGCGGTATTTCGGTACCGTTCCGGCGGGGGTTTCTGCGTGCCCACTCATGCCCGGTCCATCTTATGTGGGCAGGATGCGGGGCTGTTTCCTGGCTATATGCTGTGGGTTCCCTGGGTATGCCGCCTGTGACAGGGACGCCTAGAGATGGCTTTACTAGACTGGAATTGTAGAGGTTCCCGTCGCTTACAGGCATCGTCTGCTACACGTGGTACGGGGGCTACAACTTCATAAAATACATCGCGGTATTTCACGAAAGCCGTGGAGGAACACTAATGACCACGAACAACGACGGCAATTCAGTCAGTCAGACTCCGGAGCAGAACCCTGTGCAGAACCCGGAGCAGGAGAAGAAGCACTTTTCCCGACGAACCCTGGGATATGCCGGCGTAGGTGTTCTGACGGCTGCGGTTGTTAGCCGGTGCACGGGCCTGATTAAGACTCCGGAGGAGCTTGAAGAGGAACGTAAAAAGAAGCAGGAAGCTGAGGAGAAAGAACGGCAAGCTCAAAAAGATCGGGCTTTGGCGGCTCTTGAACCGGATCAAGAATTCGTGGGGGTAATCGATAAGTCTTATCTGTATAAGGATGTTCCTCTTACGTATACCGCCTACGAAAGCCGCGGTGAGTTTGTGCCCGCGACTGAGGAGCACCCCGCCCAGAATGTACCGTATCCTGTACCTCAACCGGAGATGCACGAATATAATCTTCAGGGTTTTCTGACCTTCATGGGGTATTTTTGTGCCGCCCTCAACTACTTCTATTACACGGGAGATATCGAGCCCCTGTCGAAGGTTGTGGAGCCGGAGGCTGTCCTTCCTGAAACAATGCTTCGTCTTTACCGGGAGAAGCACGGATGGGTTATATCGAAAGATGATGTATGCAAGGCGTGGATTTATTTCCCAACAAGCAGTTCGGATCGTCTATCAAGGTCGGAGCGGAATGGCCGACACATCATGTCGTGCTTGATAGGGGTATCTAAAGAATCCTATACAGGCTATTTCTATATTCCGAGCATCGGCGAAAAATTATCTCTTTACAAATATCGGAGTCCTCTGGGGCGAGAATCATCGTACGACGATGGAGAGTGGATGGAAGCTGAGCATCTGAACGGCAGGTGGACCCTGTTGATGAAGGACGAGGACTGGACACCGATGTACCCTGCAGATGGTTCCCATACCGGTAAATCTTAAGATTTGGTTCTTAATGTAACCTCAGTTAGGAGATGTGAGCAGCTGCCAGCCTCCCTATTAAGCCCCATCCGTAGTGGGTTTTGTTGTACGTCCAAAGATGAGTGTAAGGAAGAAGACAATGATAGACAGCAAAAAATTGCCTAAGGAATTTATATACATGGATGATTTCTCTGGCGAGTATTCGTTAGCAACCACTCGTTTAACTGGCGAGTATATTCCAGCTGATCAGAATCATCCAGCATATTCTGCACCTATCCCAGATTACGCTTACTTATATGATCCAGTAACTAGCTTTGTGCAGGAGCTTTTCAATTACATCTATTATTACTCCTGCCAGAATTACGTGCTTTTAGCGTCTGATATACGGGGTTTAAAAGACCCGTGGAGTGAGGACGAGATCTTTTTCCCAGCTATCCTAGATCTCTTCGAAGAGGGTAAAGGGTGGGTAATTACACCTGATACTAGGATTCTCAGCCTGCACGTTCTCGAAGGTCGACCGCGCATCACGAATTCGGAGCAAGAGGTGACTGAGTGGAAGGTGCGATTTGATATTCACCCCGAGGCAAAAGTGTATCGAAAAGATACCGGAGAGATGCATCCCATCGCTGAATTTGATACGCGAAGTCTGCTTCGTGACGGATCAATACACGGCACGATGAAAACGGTGAGTACAAAAGGAGAAAATCCAATAATCAGTTTTATCCCAGAAGGTACCAACAATGCGTCAGAGGAGAAGACATCATGAGTATCAACAGCGGTCCTAACCCGTATCCTACCTCGTATTCCGACCCATATTCCCGGTCCAATTATCAGCCTGAACCTTGGAAGAACCGTCCCGTTAGCCGCCGTGTCTTTATAGGCAGAGTGGGTGTAGGCGTTCTGGGTGCTGGGTTGCTCGTCTCCGCCGGGTATCGTGCCGGTGTGCTGGGAACGTACGATGAGCGACGGGAAGCACGTCGACGGCTTCAACACCAAAGATATATAGATATGGAACCGAAGCAGCAATACGACTATCAGGAGGAGCTCGGAAAAACTAGTGAATCGCTCATCTACACGGCGTATGAGCGTAAAGGGCGGTATGTTCCTGCAACGGAAAAGCGCGCGGCGCAGAATGTTCCCTACCCGGTATTACACCCGGGTATGAATAAGTACACTAGGTCTGGGTTATACGTTTTTATCGCTTACTATTATGCGTCTCTGAATTACTTTTACGCCGCTGGGGATCCTGAGCCTCTTTCTAAAATTGTGAAGCCAGAAGACGTTATTGAACCTGAAATTCTCCGACTTTATCAAGAAAAACGCGGATGGCTTGTTGCTGATGGTGACGTATATGAAAATCTCTCAATAAGTAGAGGCAGTTTCTATCCGAATGTGGAATTCAAGTCCACCAAGCGAAATATTTTTGAATTCAGTATTACGGATGCTTACAAGTCTAAGATGCCGTATTTCTTTGTTCCTGAGACAGGTGAAAGGTTTAATCTTGAAAATTATAAGCCGGTGGAAGAAACTCGTCCCGGTTTGTATGTAGAAAATTTAAAAGGGCGATGGGTTTTGATTAATAATGGAAAGGATTTGATGCCTCTATATCCTCCCGGTTTTCATAAAATAAGATACTAAATCGATGGGTGGGAGTCGCCGAACAATCCATCTAAGGGTAGCCCAAGTGCATAGAGCTGGATAGAGACCCCAGCTGGAGCGGTGCTTCGGTACCGCTCCAGCGGGATTTCTCATCGCTGAGTGCACACTGTTTCCTGACTATATCCTGTGGATTCTGTGGTTTGAAGGGTCGTCTTGAAGCCGGTGTGGATGGCTTCCAATAGACTGGAAACGTAGAGGCTCCCATAGCTGGCGGCGTCAGCGTTGCTAAGCGCAGGGCGGGTAAACCTTTAAAAATTACATCGTGGATATGCGAAGGAGTATATCCATCCCAGCTGTCCAGAAAAGCGGCAGCTGGTCTTAGGCAGAAGCCAGGAGGGAAAGAATGGCTAGGCATGACAGAGAATTCTTTGACGGTGAAGACTACTCGGGACAATGTCCCTATGTCGCTAACTGTGTCACCGGGCTATACACCCCGGCTAATCGCGATCACCCCGCTTATTCGCCACCCGCTCCAAATCGTGGGTTTCTCTTCGTCACTAACCGTTATACCTCTGCGGAACTATTGCAACAGTATAGATACTACTATTCCTGTCAGAATTATGTACTTCTTTCATCGGAAACACGTTTCTTGAAGGAAGAGGCGGTAATTCAGGATATGTTCTTTCCGGCTATCCAGGACCTTTTTGAAGAGAGTAAAGGGTGGGTTATTACCCCAAACCAGCAGATTCTGAATATGTATTTTCTTGAACCTCAGCCGCGCCTGATTAATCAGGAAGAAAGAATCACGGAGTGGGACGTTCGGTTCGATATTATTCCGGAAGCCAAAGTGTATCGAAAAGATACCGGACAGCTTTATCCCATCAGTGATTTTGATACGCGTGGGCTTATCCGAGACGGAGCAATTTACGGTACATTCCGTTCCCGCCCAGCGAGTAGCAAGCACGAGCAGGACGAACATCGATTTATCCCGGAAAACACTAAGAACTAGGGAGACGACCATGAGTAACCACGATGAGCAGACAACTGAGAATTCTGCAGGCAGAGCACCTCTTGTGTCCCGCCGCGCAGTAGCCGCGCTTAGCGTGGGCGCTGCCGGGGTGATTGTTGGACAGAGCGTTGGTCTTTTTGACTCGGATGAAACGAGGAAAGAGAAGCGAGAGAAGAAAAGTCAAGAGGAACGAGATCAAGCATTTATCCGCTTCGAACCTGCGGAAAAATACGATGCCCTCCTTTCTTTAGGTCCCTCTTATGGCCCCCTTGTATATACGGCGTACGAGCGTAAGGGACGATTTATCCCCGCAACTGAAGAACAAGCAGCTCAAAACGTTCCATACCCCGTTATGCAACCCGGAATTGATGCTTACAACAGGGGTGGTCTGTACATATTTATAGCTTACTTTTGTTCTGCGGTGAACTATTTTTATCATACGGGAGATACAGAACCACTCTCTCGGATTGTAAAGCCGGAAGATATGTTGAACCCCGAGCTTCTTCGTCTCTATCGAGAAAAGCGCGGTTGGGTTATGTCTTCGGATGAAGATGTCCTTGCTGCAAGAGTCAGAGAAAGATTACTTGCAGGTGATTTTGAAAAATATACTAAGCGCAATATTTTTAGTGTCGGCATAGATTTTCATGGGGTAAAAGATACTGCGTTTTATATTCGGGATACTGGAGAAAAAATCTCCATCAATATATCTTCTAAGGATGCCTCCTATATCCTCCCGGTAGAACACCTGCGCGGACGCTGGGTTTTGGTTAAAAACGATAGGAAAAAATATACCCCTCTGTACCCGCCGGGGTTTGAGCCCATTGAAGCCCCTGATTTGGCTGAATGAAAGGTGCGGGGTGCCTGATGTGGATGCCCCTCACCTGACTCCGTGACTTTAGCGCGCAGCATTAGTGCATGGTTTTAGAACAGGAACCCCCACCGGGGCGGTATTTCGGTACCGTTCCGGCCGGGGGTTTCTGCATACCTGCGCATGCCCGGTGTATTTTGTGTGAGCGAGGATTTAGGGCTGCTTCCTGGCTATATGCTGTGGATTCCGCAGCGTACAGCTTCTATCGGGGACACAGAGGAATAGCTCTAATAGACTGGAAATATAGAGGGCCCCGGCCGGCAACCTCAAGATGGTCGTGGGGGAGCGAGGCAGGGAATGCACGCACCTCTACAGGCAAGCGAATACAGACAAGCGAAGACGGACAAACAAAGGCGGACAAACAAAGGCGGACAAACAAAGGCGGACAAACAAAGGCGGACAAACAAAGGCGGACAAACGAAGACGCCCAGGCGCTGAGCCTAGCCGCCCACGAGCATCCCAGAACCGCCTCGGCAGCTCGTGAAAACGGCAACTAGTGAACATCGAATCCAGGGAGGGAAAGAATGACCGTAAACGCTCAAGCGCTTTTTGACGAAAAAGACTACACCGGAACATACCCGTACGTTGCCGATGGCGTGATCGGGCCCTACACACCCGCAAACCGGGACCACCCCGCCTACTCGGCACCAGCACCGGGGGTGAGGTACAGGCCGAGGCACTATGCGGCGAGGAACCTGCGCCCCTACCTGGGCTACTACTACGCCTGCCAAAACTACATGATCCTCGCCTCCGAACCGGCAATTCTGAGGATGGACAATATCAGCGAAGAAATGTTCTTCCCCACCATTCAGGACCTCTACGAAGAGGGCAGGGGCTGGGTCATTACTCCTAATCCCAAGATTCTGACCATGAACCTGCTGGAGGGGCAGCCGCGCCTCATCGACGAGACGCTAAAAATTGTGGAATGGAATGTGCGGTTCGATATTCTTCCCGAAGTTCAGGTGTACCGCAAAGACACGAACCAGGTGTACCCCATCACCGATTTTGATACGCGCGGCCTGATCCGTGACGGCGCAATACACGGGACTCTACGCACACAATTCACGAATGAGTGGAGGCCCGTCCAATTCATTTCAGAAAATAGTTGGAGCTAGGGGAGGGGAGAGCAACATGACGAATAACTTTGGTGGACCAGGATACGGCGGACCCGGATACAACGAGCAACGAGCGTACATGAGGCGTGCGATATCTCGCGCCAAGTTTATACGGGCTGGCGTATTCGCCGGTGCCGCCCTCGTCGCGGTGGCTTTTGGCTGGGGTGTCAACCTGCTCAATACGATGAGCTCGGATTCCCAAGCCGATAAGAAGCGGGACCAGGAGTTTGTGCGCCTGGAACCCACGGAGAAGTACGATGAGCTCCGCAGCTTGGGGACCTCTTCCGGGCCGCTCATCTACACGGCGTTTGAGCGTAAGGGCCGCTTCATTTCTGCCACCGAGGCGCAGGCGGCGCAAAACGTGCCATACCCTATTCAGCAGCCCGGAATGGATAACTACGACCGCGCCGGCTTGTACGCATTCTTGGCGTACTTCTTTGCGTCAATGAATTACTTCTACCACACGGGCGATACGGAGCCTCTTTCCAAGGTCACGGACCCGGAAAAGGTGCTACACCCCGAAATTCTTCGCCTGTACAGGGAGAAGCGCGGGTGGGTTATTTCGGCTGATAAGAATGTGCTGAACGCCAACGTTGTTGACGATCTTGTTGCGGGTGAAAAGGCTAAAAATACGAGCCGAAATATTTTGGTGAGTACCCTGTACACGACTAAGGCTACGGACCTGGCGTTTTACGTGACTGAGACGGGGGAGAAACAGGACATCCGCAAATATTTGAGGTATCTGGGGCGTTTCTCGGTGGCTGTGGAGCATCTGCGCGGGCAGTGGGTGATTGTGGTCGACCGTGACGGCTACAGCAACCGTAACACCTACGAGCCGATCTACCCGAAGGGCTTTGGCAATCTATAGCGTCCCTGGGCCCCCTCCGGCGCGGTACTTTCGGTACCGCGCCGGAGGGGGGTTTCTTGCTGGGCCTTCTTGCTGAGCTCTTCGCGGCTGGCTATGGGAGGTGGAATCCGTCCTACTGAGTTCGTGCGTAGAGTGTGCGTGTGTTACCTTGAAGGGTGTGTGATTCTCACTGTCACTGAGAGGGAACACACATGCAGCGAATGTGAGCGAGGAAGCTCGTTCACTGTCACATCAACTTCCGGAAGTGAATATATGGATAACGTCCAGCCTATGCCTGCAAACGTCCACGCCAATACTGAAGCTGTTCCTTTTGACTTTGAGAGCGCCGAGGCTCTCAAAATACATTTGACGCATCTAACTCAGGTAATCGAGCATCAGCTCCCTGCTCGCTATGGCGCCGATGGTACAAGTGGGGCAGCTCAGTTCGCTCTGCAGGGCTTTACTGGCGGCTACGCACGAGTATATGCTGCAAAGCTTGCCTCGTCGTTTGCGCTGTTGCGCGAGTTTAAAGAGTGCTTTAGCACCGCTGCTCGTAATATGGAGACTTATATTCGTGCTGCCCACGAGGAAGAGCAGATCCGCCGAGAGATTACTAAATGGGAAGAGCTAAAAGAACGTAAACAAAAAGCTCGTGAATTCGAGTTTGACCTTCAAAAGCAAGGTGCTTATAACGTTGATATCCCTGATCTCAACATCGAGATTCCTCCTCAGCCTATGCCTGCGCTACCCCCTCGTTTTGAGGTCTACACGCCCCGCCCTGTAGCAGATTCCCTTACCGGTGGTCAGGGAAGCGCTGTATCTTCGGGAGCCTCTCAGAGCACTCTTGGTCGTTTTGCGGAGGAAAACTCCTCCGCTCGGGGTACTCAACGTGTGAATACCCGTGCTGCAATTGCCTCTGCTGGTTCCACAGTTTCTATCATTCCACATAATGTGTATCAGTATGGTCAGATTACTTTTTCTATGAATGCTGAACTTGGCCAGGCACAACATCGCGTCGCGTCCACCTATGCTCAGTTCCGTTCGAATACTTCGTGGGGAACTTTTAACGCTGATTCTTTGATTGCTGCGTTGCACACCTGGATTGAAGATGTGTATGAAGATGCTACCTGGCTAGGAAAAGTTGCTCAGGTAATGCTTGATGCTGCAACTTATGGCAATCTCACTAGTGCTTCGGTGGAGGGTTCTGTTGATCTTTCCGGGCCTGGGGCAAAGGCTCAAGTTAGCCTCGACATGAACCTTCTGAATGAGTTGATGCATGATGATATTCCCATGCATCACCTACTGCAGGTTCCTGGCGCGAGCATTACTGGTGTAAATATCTCATCCGGCTACGCAAATGACCCCGTCAATGTTGCAAGCGGTAACTTCATTGAAAGTGAAGTTGACCTTCGCTCTCGCGTAAACTCGGTGCTACGTCTTGAGCGTACCTACAACAGTGTTCTCGCCGCCCTCCCGAATGCCCCTCGTGGTGCATTTGGTAAGGGCTGGTCAAGCGTGCTGGACAGCCGACTTGAGCAAAACTCCGACAGCATCTCATGGCACACTGCTGACGGTCGTGAACTTGTCTTTGAACGTGATGCTAACTCAGCTAGCGGGTACGCACGGACCCCCAACGCCCCCTACTGGTTGGAGAAGGTAATCGAGTCGGTTCTAGACGCGGCACCTACACATAATGTGGAATCAGCCTCTGCGCCCTTCGAAGAAAATACCGAAGGACAAGAGGCACTTTGGGGCGCCCTGTACTCGGCTGTGAATAAAGCGGTCAAGTCCGCCTATCATCTATCGCCGGCGTCCTGTGAAGTAGCGGAATCGACTGAACCCACCTACTACTGGTCAGTTACTAACCATTCTGGTAGCCGTTATTTATATGCTCCTTCAGGCGAATTGGTTGCTTTCATGGAGGGGCACCCCAGCTCAGCTGTAGTTGCTCTGTACAGCCGTGGCCCGAAGGCTAATGACGATGAGGAGTTTGTAGCGCAGCGACCGAGCGCTTTGATTCAGCCTCTTAGCGCGCAGGGCATTGTTGTCAGCTATGATGCACAGGACTTTGTATCTGGAGCATCTCTCGTCAACTTCCGTGAAGGCTCCTCTGAAGAACAATCAACGGTGCAGGCTGAAAGCCAGCTGAACGATGCGCGCTATATCTACAATTCTGCTGGCGTACTTTGTGAAGTTCAGCGACCTGATGGTATCCGCCGTTATGAACAGACGGAGGATAACCTCATCCACCGTGTCTGGAATGAAACGGGATATTGCGAGGTCGAGAATAGCTATGACGCTGACGGCCGCATCGTAGCCCAGAAGACAGAGCATGGTCGAAATATTAGCTACCGCTATGAGCACGGTCTAATGACCGTGATTGAAGATTCCGGAACCGGTGAACACGCTAATATTTGGCGCTCAAATGAACACGGTCAGCTTGTTTCCCTCGTGGCTGGCGACGGAAGCCGCCAGTCAATGCGATACAACTCCTACGGTTACCGCACCTACATCTGTGAGCGTGACGGATCCGTGACGCATCGTAGCTACGATGAACGCGCTCGCCTTGTCTCGGAAAATACTCCGGAAGGTGCGGTCCAACGTTATACGTGGGATGAGTATGATCGTATGCTTGCCCACCGAATTATGAATAAGGATCGGCGTGCAGGCACTCTCACCGAAACACGCTATACCTACTCCCAGAACCCGCTGGACCCTAACCCTCTGACTATTACCCGTAACGGAGGCGATACAACTTATCTTGAATGGGATAACGCAGGTCATTGCACCGCCGTCACTGATGAATCAGGATTCAACCAGCACTTTACCTACAATGACCGTGGACAGCTTCTGAGCTCCACGGATTCTAGTGGTGCTCAAACGCAGTATTCGTATGATGCTGCCGGCAACCTGCGCTCAGTAACCAACACTCTCGGAGATACCCAGTATTTTGAGTGGGATGCGAGCGGGCGCCTCAGCACGGTGGTCGACGCGATGGGTGCTCGTTGGGGTCTGTCTTATGAAGAGGCAGCTCAGAACGCTACGCCGACCTCCGAGCAGCACCTGACAGCGCTGACCGACCCTGAAGGTCACATCACTACTTTTGAATACTCAGCTGGTCACCTAAGCGCTGTGATTGACCCTATGGGTAACCGAACCAGTGTCGAACGCGACACCTGGGGCAACGTTATATCCATGACTGATGCCGCAGGAGCCCAGACCCATTATGAATACGACGAACTCTCGCAGCTCGTCGCTATCGTTGACCCCTGTGGGGCTCGTACCGAGTATGAGTATTCTCTAACTGGCGACCTGAGCCGCATTGTGGACGCTACGGGTGTAGCTTTGGGCATTACCCACTCGCGCTCTCACGGTGAGTACTCGATGCGAGTTGAGGGCGCGCCTGGTAACTACGCTGTTATAACCGATGCCCTGGGACGAGTTGTTTCTGCATCAAATTCTCTGATGACTATGGTGCCGGGTCTGGGTCCCGCTGGCTCCTTGCACTCTGATTCTTCTCTTGCAGGGCTTGCTTCAGTAGGTAAGCAACTTTCTGAGCGTCCTGCGGGTCCTTGGGCGTCGTGGAGCTTGGTGCAGCCGGAACTTCGTGTTCCCACTATTTTGGGTTCCCGCAATAACGTATCGCGAGTCGACAGTACCCTTACTGCTACTCATCTTCCGTCTGTTATTACGATGTTTGAGAACCGTCAGGATATGGCGGCTCTCTTTAGCGTGCCCGTTCCTAAGTTGAATATTCCGGATGCCTCTATCCTTCTCAACTCTTCCTCTGATAGTTCTGCACAGGCTGGGTATAACGCTCAGAGCCAGGTTGCTCAGATTATCTCTGCAAATGGAGCGGTAGTTAGCTTCGAGTATGATTCTCAGGGGCGCATGAGTCGTAGCGTTAGCGCAGCTGGTCGAGAGACCATCTTTGAATATGATGCTGCAGGTCGTTGTATCAGTCAGAAGGTTCTCAAGAAGACGAGTGAGCTCGACACTGACGAAGGTTACCTGGAAACTATCTTTACCTATGATGCTGCAGGTCGCCTGTTGGAGAAGACCAGTCGGGATTCTGCAGATGCTTCAGCAACCCCGTCGCGTCTTGTGCAGTACACCTACGATGCTGCTGGCCGACGCATTAAAGAAGATACGGGGGAGAAGGTCACATGCTACAGCTACACTTCACGTGGACTTATTGCGCGTATTGAAGATAGCGTTGAAGGTACCCGTTCTTTCTCATACGATGCGGCAGGTCGCCTTGTTAGCGTTGATGACGCTTTGGGCGGTACCTCCCGCTGTGAGTATGATGCGCTCGCACGTCCTCTGCGCTGGATTACGCCTGCGGGTATCGTAACGAGCTACGAATGGGACGCGGCAGGACGCCTTCTGCGTGAAGAACGCTCGGGTACAAGTTTTACGGTTGAAAGTGCGGCAGACTCTCTCGTACGTACTTTCTCCTACGATGCTGCAGGCCGTCTTCTGACGATGAATGACGGCGAACGTATCCGTTCGTTTGAGTACGATTACGCTCGTGGTGGTGTACTCCGCTCAGTCACGGTTGATGGTGAAGTTCAAGGAACTTTTGAATATTCCTTGATGAGTGGACGTGGCTCGCAGCAGGGCGCGTTGAAGGTTTCGGTAAATGATGCAAAGGCAGAGCACATCTATGAGTACTCTGCATCTGGCAGGTTGCTGAGCCGTACTCGCGTACCCCATGGTGATATGAGCATGAAGCGCATCTCAAGTACGGTGTCTATTGCTGATCACATCACGGGTATTCTTCGCGCCCCAGACGCGAACCAGCGTACTCTGCATGCCTTGCAAGCGTTTAAGCAGCGTGGTGAGTACACGCTGAACTATACCTACGACGCTGATGGTGTTCTGGTAATGAGTAGTAACCCGTACGGTTCAGTTCGCTGGATGCGTGACGGTGCGGGTCGAGTGTGCCATGCCCAGTCCAAGGACGTCTTTGCTCGTACCAGGGAGATGGAATTTACCCATGCTCCGTGTGGTGCCCTGACTTCGGCGCGTACAGATGACACTCACGCCGTGTGGGAACTCGATCCTGTTAAGAATGTTCCCGTGGGCTACAAGGTAGAGCGTACCGGTACCCGTGAATTGGGAACTGGGACTGCACCTGTCAGCACGTTTGCTGCTCATGTGGAACGTGACGCTTCTCCTCAGGTTGCTGTTTGCACGCTTGAAGACGCAGAAAATAACTCTGCGGTGCGTACTATGAAGTATCGTTATGATGCTTCTGGCGCTCTTATCTCTGTATCTGATGGTATTCAGGAACGAACCTGGACCTACGAAAACGGCATGATGGTCGCTGAGGCATTGTATAAGCGCAATTGTGAGCAGGGAGATAACGCCCTGCTGCTGGAACGCGCCTTCAGCCACAATTCAATTGCTCTACTCAGTGCTGTTTCTGAGGTGCAGTATGGCGCTGATGGAACCGTTCAAGAGCGTTCTCGAACTGAGTATTTCTATAACGCTGCCGGCGAGCGCATTCGTGAGGTGACAACGGACGAGCTGACTGGGCAGCGCCGTGAGCGTGCCCTTGACTGGGATGCCATGGGGCAGGTGAACGCTATCCGTCAGGGTGATGAAGAATGGTCACTGCACCATGATATGACTGGTGAGCTTGCCTCTGTGCATGCAAGCACCACGGTTGATGCTCCTGGCGCGTCTATGCCTTTGGTATGGGACGCCGTTTCATCAACGCCTATGGTATTGGGCGTGGGCGGCATGAGTGCTGGTTCTGTGCTGGGGAATATGTCTTCTGCGGAGGAACTGGGCTATGGCTTGGGCTGGTCTATGTCTTCTAACCCGTGGGAGAGCGACGTAGTTACTGTTCCTACTGTTCCTGGTCTTGGCATGGTTAGTGCTGGTCCGGCGGCTTCTTCTGTCAATGTTGCTGGCCTTGACTTCATGGGTTTCCGCGTGGCTGACGCTGGTGTGCATCGTTTCGTTTCCACTGATGCTTTGAGCTCTGTGCCGGGTATTGTGCATGGTATGGATGTGAACTCTTTTGTGGGCTGGAACCCTATTTCCCTAGCTGACCCGTGGGGTTTGCGTCCAATGACTCCACAGGAATTTCGTAAACCTTTATTGTCACGCAGAGAAAGTTTTGGATCGCTTTTGGGCCTTATTAAAGATCCTTATAGCTTTGTGACAGAACTAGATTGGAACATTCAAATATATATTCTAGAAATGTTGACCGGAGCCAAGGGTTATCGCGATTATGTTGCGCATCCTAGTATTGAGAGCCTCAATGTGAAACGAGATATGTCTGCATATACTAATCCTCCCTCTGTTCCTCCGCGTGATATTAATCAGGTTGCGAAACGACTTAATGAAGTAAATGATAATCAGAGGGTAAAGGATATTGAGCGAGAAAGTGGTCGAAAGTATTCTGCTATTCAAATCGATGTATATACTAAAAATGTAGGTGGAAAAGAAGAGAAAGTGGCATATGTGTATATACCTGGTACAGATTTTTCTGATTTTGGAAAGAATGGAGAAATTGGCAGTGTAGGTAATAACTTGGGTTTGTCTGCAAACTCAACGGATAAGCCTATTCATGATTTGTCTCCGTACCATCGGATGGTTGAAGAAGCGATGAAACAGGCCGGGCTTCAGGGTGCAGACCGAGTTGTGATGGTTGGTCACTCTCAGGGCGGAGCTGTAGCTTACTCGTTGGCTAATAATAAGGAATTTAATAGTAAATATAAGGTGTCTAACGTTGTGACATACGGTGCTCCCAATATGAATCTTGGAGCTAAGAATCCTGAACTTCAAAATGAATTTATTTATGCCGAAGTGCTCAATCCTAATGATGCTGTGCCTGCCCTTGTGCCTAAGAAACCCGGTGTTCCCATAGAGGATCCAGCGGATCAGACCTACTTTGTTGCGCGTCAGGGAGAAGGGAAAAATCCTGTTCCCTGGTTTGGGGCTCATGCGATGACCGAGTATGTCAATGCTACTGAGGAATACGTTAAGCATGCGAAGGCTCCGGCAGTGGATATAGCTGATGCGGATCAGTATTCTGTTAAGCATGAAGACGGAAAGAGTGATCTGAAAGATGGTGTTTACACTGGCACAAATACTTCTCGTGTTAGCGCTATAGACCGGGCAAAGTATGAACTGACTAAGAAATAAAATAGGTTTATCATGCATTATTTTTTCACTATTAAGGATAAATAGGAGTGACTATGATTTTTTACAAATCTCGTAGAAGGTTTATGAAGGGCGTGCTCGGAGTTAGTGGCGTCTTAGCTTTGAGTGCCTGCTCATCCACGCCAAAAACCAAAGAGAATAACCCAAAAGAAACCCCTTCGGCGACAGCGAGCGCTTCTCCGAAGCATAATGCCTACGCAAAACCATTCCATGACGATTATGATTACCGCGAGGCAATCAACGATCCGAAAAATGTATTTAATATCGGCATATATGAACCGGCAACGGAAGAACATCCCGCATACGCAGCGCCGCCGCCATACTACAACAGCACATATGAGCGTAATATGACGGCTTCTTCCATGAATATCGCGGTCACTTATTATGCAAATTATCAGAACTATATGCTTCTATCCGGAGACTCGCGACGACTTCATCTTGAAAATATGTTAGGCGGATTGTTCTTCCCCACCATTCAAGAACTCTACGACAACGCTAGTGGCTGGGTCATTACCCCGAACCAGCGAATTCTTAATTTCAAGATTCTTGAACCTCAGCCCCGTATTGTGGATGAAGCAAATCACCTATGCGAAATTAACGTTCGATACGATCTGAACCCAGAAGCGAAAGTCTTTATCACGGCAGAGAAAAAGCTCTACCCGATTACTGATTTTGACACCCGCAACCTTGTTACAGGCGGTTCCATCTACGGAACTATGGTGTGCCGATTCTTAGATCCAAAGTGGGAAGTAAACTTTACCCCCACATATGGCCCAGTGCAGGGGAACTAGAGGAAAGGAAACACAGTGAAGGAAAACAATGACACCCCTGCTCTTCGGGAATCCTCAACCGGCAATAACCCATCAGAGCCGAAGAAGAACCCCAAAATCTCTCGTCGTGCCCTGCTGTTGGGATCTGCTGTGGTAGGTACCGCTGCGGCATCAGGTCTGTATGTAGCTGGCTCGAACTGGAGAGCTTCGCTAAAAGAGCGAATCGCGCAAGAAGATACCGCGTGGGAGCGAAATCAGGCGCTCGCCGCCGCTGAACCTGCAACAACAATTGCAGAAGAAAGCTATAAGAATACTGCAGCAGGTCTATCTGGTCCGCTGGTGTATACCGCAT
>ERZ773046.196-NODE-196-length-41916-cov-40.948759_pt1 | contig 41916 bp, 34 predicted proteins | sample MGYA00580634_ERZ773046 | MGnify/ENA primary metagenome ERZ773046 (study PRJEB29015, sample SAMEA2738127) | human oral metagenome | biome: human oral; feature: human-associated habitat; material: saliva | place: China | collected 2159 ... | reverse complement strand
CGGTCGCGCCGATGGTACTGTCCACAAGACGGGAGAGTAGGTCGCCGCCTTTTTTTCAATAAGAGACTCCTATCAGAGCAATCATCTGATGGGAGTCTCTTTTTTATGTTTGAGGCAGAAGGGCTCGCGGATTTACTTTTCTGAGAAGGGCAAGCTGGTTGGATTTATTTGCGAGTAGTAGGAAGAGAGTGTTTGCTTAAAATGGAAGCCTTATTTTTTTATCATAAAAAATGCAAAGCATATTTGTCAAATTGGATATTATCCTTATATTTGCATTGTTATCGTTTTATGAAATCTAAAAGTAAAGAGTTTTGAAAGTAAGAAACGCGATATTTATAGTAGTTGCCACACTCTCTATGGTGTTTACCACATCGAGTGCTGCAAATTCTCGCTCACTACTTATAAGTACTACTGGAATCACAAGTTATATAAATGATGATCCAAAAGGAGAGACTATAGTTAAGACAGCTCTCCAATATCTTGGGACGAAATATCGTTCTGGACGGAGCGGTCCTGGTGGTTTTGATTGTTCAGGTTTGACTAGCTATGTGTATAAATTGAATAATGTGCATCTCACACGTTCTAGTCGTTCTCAGTTTACAGAAGGAACTCCAATTATGAGTATTAGTAATTTGCGTAAGGGAGACCTTGTTTTCTTTGGAGGTTCACGCGGTTCTAACTCAGTAGGACACGTAGGGATAGTTACAGACGTGGCAGATAATGGACAAAGCTTTAAGTTTGTTCATGCGGCTAGGACAGGTGTGCAAGTAGATTCCTCTGATCAAGCTTATTATAGTAAACGTTATATGGGCGCTCGTCGAATTATTGATGAAAAATAAAAATACTACAATATTCAGTTTTGCCACTTTCACTATATTGTGAGAGTGGCATTATTGTTTCATTAAAAAACAGTATCTTTGCATTGAAATTTAAATATAGGATATGTTTAGCATTCTTAGTATAACAACTCCCGAAGTCAATATTTCTCACATAGATCGTTTTCTTCAGCGACTGATAGAGATGGGAATAGGTGTGGGCAAAAACATACTAGCTGCTATCGTTGTCTATATTATTGGTCGCTGGATTGTAAAACTGCTTAATAAGCTTGTAGCCCGTTTTCTCCTTCGCAGCAAGGTAGAGCCTACGGTCCAAACCTTTTTGAAAAGCCTTACGAATATCCTGCTGACTATTTTGCTCATCGTGACTGTGGTTAGTACCTTAGGCGTGAATACCACGTCTTTTGCAGCTCTTTTAGCTTCTGCTGGTGTTGCTATCGGTATGGCTCTCTCTGGCAATCTTCAAAATTTTGCAGGTGGTCTGATTATCCTTCTTTTCAAGCCCTATAAAGTTGGAGATACGATAGAAGCGCAAAACAACATAGGTACTGTTCGCGAGATACAGATATTCCATACTATCATCGAAACCGCAGATGGTCGCAGAGTCTATATACCCAATGGCACGATGTCTACTACGCTTGTTATCAATAGCGATCAAACCGCTTTGCGCCGTGAGATATGGACGGTGGGAATTGAATATGGAAATGATGTAGAACATGCGCGCGATGTTATTATCAACTGTTTGAAGCAAGACCCAGCCATCTTAACAGAACCAAAGGACATACAGGGTAATGCGCTTGTTCCTTATTTTGTTGAAGTGGCCAATCTCAGTGCAAGCAGTGTAGAACTTACGGTGCGCGCCTACGTTAATCCCAGCGACTATTGGGACGTACATTTCCGTATGCAAGAAGCTTTTTATAAAGCCATCAATGAAGATCCAAAACTCAATATACCGTTTAACACTCAAACGCTTTATGTCGTCAATGACGATAAGGTTGCTACGAAAGGGGGTGACAAAATATAGTAAGAAAGAAAAACTATTCTAACTCAAACTATTAACGACCTTGCAAGGGCAAATAGCTGGAAATGTAAGAACAAACTCAAAAAATAAAAGGATTGTTTTGTTCTTCATTAAAAATGCACTACTTTTGCACCTCGCAAGAAGTATATCTCCCTCGCAATTATTAAATAACAAAATAAAAACAACGAAAAATGATCGTAGTACCCGTTAAAGAAGGCGAAAACATCGAACGCGCCCTCAAGAAATTCAAGAGAAAATTCGAAAGAACAGGTGTTGTTAAAGAGCTTCGCGCTCGTCAGCAGTACAACAAGCCCAGCGTACTGAAGCGTCTCGCAAAGGAGCACGCTGTTTATGTACAGCAGCTTCGTCGCGCGGAGGACTAATAAAGTTCTTTCGTTTGATAATAGCACAATGCGTTGCAGTCTTTTTCTAGGCTGCAACGCATTTTTTGTAAGAAATAAAAATATTCCCTACATTTGCAACTGAGCTATATTCCTCATGGATTGTAGTAGAAAAAGGTATTCGCTAGCGATTTTTTTCAAATATATTATTCACTAATAGTTAGCCTATGAAAAGAAAACTTTTACACACTGCGTTGGGAAGCCTCTTTCTTTCCTTTTGTATGGTAGGGAATTTGTCGGCACAAAGCTCTAAGAACTTTCATTGGAGTAAACCCCAGCCGAACCCCTTTGTTCATGCAGTTCAACCAAAAGCTCATGCGCTGTTGGCGGCTTCAAATAAGGCACCTGCGGAGACGGTACTTCAAGAAGATTTCTCCAAATGGACTGCAGGCTCCGAAGCCGTGCCAGATGGGAAGCCCGTTTGTGGTTCTCACACCTCTTTCACCATCCCCGCTAAATATACCAAGATGAAAGGGTGGGTAGGCAATGAAGCCTATCAAGCCGGAGGTATCTGCTGTTTGCGTATGTTTGAGAATGGCGAACGCGCAGGATTTATTAGCACTCCCGAGATGGAACTCTTTGGAGATGTGGTGCTAACTTTTCGTGCTCGTCGGTTGAACGCGAAAGATACGGAAGGCACGCTTTGGGTGGCCCTTTGTGATAACAACACAGGCCCAGAGGACAACTTCACGCTCCAACTAACTACTGAATGGCAGAATTTTGAAATCAAAACCAGCAAGGGTACTTTCAATGCCAACAATCTTTTCCAATTTCAAGCAGAGAAATGTGACATGCTTCTCGACGATATAAAAATCGTTCGTACGAAGACTAAAATTCTTGCACCTTCTGTTCTGAATCCCGTTAATCTTTCTTCCACATCCTTTGTAGCGAGATGGAAACCTACGAAGGATGCCAAGAGCTATCTGCTCAATGTCTACTATAAAGGGATGCCCGATGAGGTGATTCCTGAGACCACTGTGGTGGAAAACTTTGATGCGATAAGTTTCAATGAAAGCACCCGAAATATAAATCTAACCACTCCTAATTACCCCCAAGGATGGGACATTGATGTTTCCTCCAAAGGCAAAAAGGATGTCTGTACAGATGCAGCCGATTTGCATTCTGGAAAGCTCTCTCTCAATTTTGATGAAGAGGGCGACTACATCATGACACCAGTTTCTCCAGCTCCTATCACGAAGGTCTCATTCTGGGTGAAACCAAGCAGTATGGAGACAGAGCCCAATTTCTCTTACTCCATGGTGGGAGTATCGGCTCTGATAGGAGGCAACTGGACACCTATTGCCTACATTCCCAATAGTTGGATGCAGAAAGATGGCGGATTTTACACCTTAGACCAAAACGCCTTGGGCGATAATGCCACTCAGATAAAGATAGAATACATTCAGAAGAATCTTCTCTCTTTTGCCATCGATGATGTGACATACACCTATAAAACTTTGCCCATTCCGAAACCTTTCATAACGGACAAGGAAGTGACAGATACATTCTGTGTGGTTTCAGATATCCATCCAGAGTACGAATATTTCTATTCTGTCAAGGCGAAGGATGGCGACGTTCTCTCCGATCCCTCTAATGACGTTTGGGTCGACGGAATCGTAGGAGTCACCCCTATGCCGAAAGAACCAACAAACGTTTCAGCAACAAGCTATACGGCCAATTGGGAAGCTTTGTGTCATGCAGATAAGTATCAGTTGAACACCTATCAGATAGTTCAGTCCAAGGAAGAGACTTCCGATGTGGTTGTTCTTCATGAAACTTTCAATCGGATAAACGAAGGCTCTGTCGAACAGCCATCTGTCACTTACGACCGTACGGCTTCTTTGGCACAACGCGGCGAGACCGATACCGATTGGATGCAGCAGTTGCCAGCGTGGGCGAAAGGAATGGCAGGTACGCAGGAAACGAACTATTATTTAGGGTTGGCAGGTCTTGTGGTATCGCCACGTTTGTCTTTGGATTGCAATAGCGGAATCTTCGAAGTAGATTTGAAAGCCTACAACACGCACCCAGGAGATACGCTCTTTGTGCTTGTGATGAAAGAATATAGCGATCGCGTGGCTTTGGACGCACGCGTGCTGCCGATGGGAATAACTCCAGGTTACACTACTGGAACTGTGAGCTTCGACAATCTAGTGACGGATTGGAATCAGCGTCGAAACATAAAACTCGCATTCATGAGTATGTACGGCAAACCCTTCTATCTTGACGAAGTCACTGTGCGGCAAACCGTAAAGGCAGGAGAGAAACTATATCGCCCCACAAAAACATTCTTCACAGACAAATGTTCGTATGAGGTTCGTGATTTAGAGCCTAACCACGATTACGCCTATAGTGTGATAGCTTTGGCAAAGAAATACTCCGACTCCTATGTCTCTAATGCTTCCGACCTCAAAGATGTACACAACGCAACCACGGCAGTACAACCCGTGGAGGATTCCATGCTACGCATTATTCCGTCGAAAGGAAGGATTGATGTTTATCTGGCAGCAACTGCTGATATTCATATTTATGATATGCGCGGCTGTTTGGTGGGTAAAGCATCTTCCGCTTCCCCCTCTCATCATTTCTTCTCTCTCTTGCCTGGTCTTTATGTTGTGAAAGTAAATAATATAGCCGAAAAGGTCGTTGTGCGATAAGCCTATGGAGAGTATCATAATCGTGTGCTAGAATAAATTAATCCCCTCACTCCTCACCAGCGGAAGACTCTATAAGAGAGCTTTCCGCTGGTTTTTTGGTCTTGTGTTGAAACGATGTGTGGAAGTAGATAGACCTGTTAGAACTTATCACTGTGTTTTTGAAATGTTTTTAGAGAAGAGGCGAATAGAGCTGAGCGTGAATATCCTTATTGCGTTTGAAAAAGCAATAAGCCTGTCAGCTAGCATCCTTATTGCGTCAGCCGACGCGCTTATTGTAGCGGAGCGCCCAATAATAATGTAGAGAAGCTGAAGAATCTGACTAGTCTTTAGCTATTCTTTTTTTGTAGTCATATAATATTAAGTTGTTGTTTTTCAAATTATTTTATCTTAGTGTGACGACGTGACAACAAAATAAGATATTTTATAGGGAGAGGAGGAGCTTCTTCCGTGTATGCCCGCTTTTTGCTAATAAGAGCCATTTTTCTAAAATTAAGTGTTACTTTTAACGCTGAAAACATGATTTACTATGGGCAAAAGCGTGACAACATATCTGATAGATGGTGACCCGAATGGTACTAAATATGCTTTTATTAGTAATAAGATTTGTCAGATGTATGTGATTCCTCGATCTAACCTCTCTATTTTAGCAGAACGTCGTGAACTGCAAACACCAGCTTTTTATATCTTGCTGGGAGAAGACGAGCAAACAAAACCTAAAGCATATATTGGAGAAACAGAGAATTTTCGTGAGCGAGTGAAAGCTCATGATAGTAATAAGACATTTTGGCAAAAGGCTTTGTTGTTTATCTCTAAAGATGCTGCAATGACCAAGGCAGATGTTCAATACTTAGAGCATCGAGCAATCGAAGAAGCAAAAGAAACGAGTTCTTTTGTGTTGGATGAGAACAAGCAAACGCCCAAAGCTCCGAACCTTCCAGAGTATCGACAAGATGATATGGAAGAATTCTTTGAAGATGTAAAGTTTCTCACATCGTTTATAGGCTGCGGAATTTTTGAAACCATAAAAGTTAAAGAAGAACATCTCTTTTTTGTGAAAGGGCGTGGATGTGATGCAAGAGGCTTCTATCATAGTTCGGGGTTTACTATCTTGAAAGGAAGTAAAATTTCCAAAACTGCTACACCATCCATGCAATGGAAGGAGCGGCGGAGCGAAATGCTAAAAGAATATACCGAAGAGACAGAGGATGGAGCTTTGGTTCTAAATTCTAACTTTAAGTTTACAAGCCCAAGTACTGCAGCTGCCTTCTGTCTGGGTAGGTCCGCAAATGGTTGGACGAGCTGGAAGGATAAAGATAATAATACTTTAGATTCCGTATATCGAAGCCACTAGAATGGGTACAGTAAGGACGTGGTACGAGGACAACCAATATGTATTCCTTCTTCTATTCGAATTAATATTTTCGCTGCAAAAATTTTGTGGTAATAGAATAATATCTTTATATTCGCAGATAGAAAGATATACAACGCAAAATGTCACTCGTAGAAAAGTTTTTGGACTATTTAGCCGCGGATAAAGGCTACTCTTTGCGGACGATAGACGCATATCGAAACGCATTGGAACAGTTCGAGAACTTTTTCCGGAATGTCGATACAAATCTGGAGTGGGAAACGCTGGATTCCGACGTTATTCGAAACTGGGTGGTGGAGCGTTTGGAAAATGGACTTTCAGAGCGTTCTATGAAACAGCATTTGAGTGCCGTCCGTTCTTTCTATCGCTTTCTGTTGCTGACTAAGGTGGTTGAAAAAGACCCTTCGCATCTCGTTCGTAATCCGAAAGTGGGAAAACAACTTCCTACGTTTCTGAAACAGAGCGAAATGGATCGGCTGCTCGATGAGGTGAATTTTACTCAAGATTTCGAGGGGCGTCGCGACCATCTGATTCTGCTCACGTTTTATTCCACAGGCGTTCGTGTCAGTGAATTAGTAGGGCTAGAGCGGTCGGATGTTGATTTTTCGCAACGTCAGCTGAAGGTGACAGGAAAGAGGAATAAGCAACGCATCATCCCTTTTGGAGAAGAGTTGCTCCATGATATGAAACTCTATGAAGAAGAGTTGCAACCACTGACGGGGCAGAACAATGGTCCACTCTTTGTGGACAATAAAGGACAGCGTCTCAGTACGGCGCAAGTGCGCTGCATAGTGGAAAAATATCTGTCGAAGGTTACATTACAGAAAAAAAAGAGTCCGCACGTGTTGCGTCATACGTTTGCTACTGTTATGCTCAACAATGGAGCCGACTTAGAAGCTGTAAAGGAGCTTCTCGGTCACGAAAGTTTAGCAACAACAGAAATTTATACGCACACAACATTTGCCGAACTCAAAAAAGAATATGAAAATGCCCATCCTCGGGCTTAACTATTAAAAAAAGGAGGTTTTTATGGAAATCAAAGTTAAAGCTATCCATTTCAATGCTACAGACAAACTTCAAGACTTCATCGAGAAGAAAGTTGTAAAACTCGAAAAACTCGAAGAGAATATCACCAGTGTAGAAGTAACCCTAAATATTGTAAAACCTGAAGCTGCTAATAACAAGGAAACAGCAATTCATCTCTTTGTTCCTGGCGCAGAACTACACGCAGAGAAAACCTGTGATACTTTTGAAGAAGGTGTAGATCTTTGTGTTGACATCCTCAAGCGTCAATTGGAAAAACAAAAAGAAAAGAAATCAGGCAAGTGAGGCCTTGTGAGATAAATAAAAAGCTGTCCGCATGAAAAATTCTTTGAAAATGTTTTGCGGATAAAATTTAATCACTAACTTTGCAGCCGTTTCGGGAAAGGTCCTGACGACTGCAAAGTTTTCCAATTCTTAGAAACAAGGGCAAATACCAGAGTGGCCAAATGGGGCAGACTGTAAATCTGCTGGCTTACGCCTTCGGTGGTTCGAATCCATCTTTGCCCACCTAAGCTTATTAAGCTACTTGCGGAAATAGCTCAGTTGATAGAGCACTAGCCTTCCAAGCTGGGGGTCGCGGGTTTGAGCCCCGTTTTCCGCTCATTTTTGCGGAAATAGCTCAGTTGATAGAGCACTAGCCTTCCAAGCTGGGGGTCGCGGGTTTGAGCCCCGTTTTCCGCTCGTGTTTGCTGTTATAGCTCAGTGGTAGAGCACTTCCTTGGTAAGGAAGAGGTCACGAGTTCAAGTCTCGTTAACAGCTCTATCTCCTCTGAAAAGAGGGTTCTAAATAAGATATTCATTCATATAAATTAAATAAAGCTATGGCTAAAGAAGTATTTGAGCGTACCAAGCCGCATGTTAACATCGGTACTATTGGTCACGTCGATCACGGTAAGACCACTCTGACTGCTGCTATTTCTAAGGTTCTTCATGACGAAGGTTACGGTAGCGAAGACGTTAAGTCTTTCGATCAGATTGACAACGCTCCTGAAGAGAAAGAGCGTGGTATTACTATCAATACCGCTCATATTGAGTACGAGACTGCAAAGCGTCACTATGCTCACGTTGACTGTCCGGGTCACGCCGACTATGTGAAGAACATGGTAACTGGTGCTGCTCAGATGGACGGTGCAATCATCGTAGTTGCTGCAACTGATGGTCCTATGCCTCAGACTCGTGAGCACATCCTTCTCGCTCGTCAGGTGAACGTTCCTCGTTTGGTTGTGTTCCTGAACAAGTGCGATATGGTTGAGGATGAAGAAATGCTCGAACTCGTAGAAATGGATATGCAAGAGCTTCTTCAGGAATATGGCTACGAAGAGGATACTCCTATCATTCGTGGTTCTGCCCTCGGTGCTTTGAACGGCGTTGAGAAGTGGGTAGACAGCGTTAAGAAGTTGATGGATGCAGTTGACGAATGGATTTTGGATCCTGTTCGTGATACTGATAAGCCATTCTTGATGCCTGTTGAGGACGTGTTCTCTATCACTGGTCGTGGTACTGTTGCTACTGGTCGTATTGAGACTGGTATCGTTAAGGTTGGTGACGAAGTTCAGTTGCTCGGTCTTGGCGAAGACAAGAAGTCTGTTGTAACTGGTGTTGAGATGTTCCGTAAGACTCTTCCTACAGGTGAAGCTGGTGACAACGTAGGTTTGTTGCTCCGTGGTATCGACAAGGAAGAAATCAAACGTGGTATGGTAGTTACTCACCCGGGTGTTATCAAACCTCACAAGAAGTTCAAGGCTTCTATCTACGTTCTTACTGAGAAAGAAGGTGGTCGCCATACTTCATTCGGTAACAAGTATCGTCCTCAGTTCTATCTCCGTACCATGGACTGTACAGGTGAGATTCATCTCCCTGAAGGTATCGAGATGGTAATGCCAGGTGATAACGTAGAGATCACTGTAGAACTTATCTACGCTGTTGCAATCAATGAAGGTCTTCGTTTCGCTATCCGTGAAGGTGGCCGTACGGTTGGTTCTGGTCAGATTACTGAAGTACTTGACGATTAATCCGACAGTATATTTTATAATTACAGGTTTTCTTCCACGGAAGGAACCTGTTTCCTACGGGAATAGCTCAGTTGGTAGAGCACTGGTCTCCAAAACCAGGTGTCGGGAGTTCGAGCCTCTCTTCCCGTGCTAATCAGAAGAACTCATGTTAAATAACATAGTTACATATTGCAAGAATTCTTACGACGAACTAGCTCATAAGACCACGTGGCCAACCCGCCAGGAATTGACGCATAGTGCAATTATTGTACTGGTTGCTTCCCTTGTACTTGCGCTCTTAGTGGCTGGCATGGATTGGGTTTTCCGTACTCTTATGGAGCTCATCTATTCTGTCTAAATTTTAATTCCTTCAAGTAAAATGGCTGAAGCATCAGTTTCAATGGCTTGGTATGTCCTTCGCGCAATCAGTGGCAAAGAGGCTAAGGTGAAAGAGTACATTGACGCCGAGATTAAAAACGGTAGTCTGAATGGAAATGTAGCCCAGGTTCTTATTCCCACTGAGAAAGTCGTACAGATGCGTGGGAATAAACGAGTTGTAAAAGAGAGAAGCTATCTTCCTGGCTATGTTTTGGTGGAAGCTAGGCTGGTAGGTGAGATTGCGCATACTCTGCGTAATACTCCAAATGTATTAGGTTTTCTTCCGGATATGAAAAATCCGGAACCTTTACGTGAGGCAGAGGTAAACCGAATCCTTGGAAAAGTTGACGAAATTGAGGACGATGTCAAAGACATGGAGATTCCTTATGTTGTCGGCGAAGTGGTAAAGGTTACGGAGGGGCCGTTTGCAGGCTTCACTGGCGCTATCGAAAAGGTAGACGAAGAGAAGAAGAAAGTGACGGTTACCGTGAAGGTTTTCGGCCGCAGTACAGGTCTCGACCTTGGTTTTATGCAAGTTGAGAAGGAATTGGGTTAATGTTACGTAATCTTCGATTCCTTATAAATTAAATAATAAAAATAACAATGGCTAAAGAAGTTGCTGGATTAATCAAATTACAGATTAAAGGCGGCGCTGCAAATCCTGCTCCTCCCGTAGGTCCTGCTCTGGGTTCTAAGGGTATTAATATTATGGATTTCTGCAAGCAGTTCAATGCCAGAACGCAGGATAAGGCTGGAAAGGTTCTTCCTGTAGTAATCACGTATTACGCAGATAAGACTTTCTCCTTCATTATTAAGACTCCTCCTGCAGCAGTGCAATTGCTTGAAGCAGCAAAGAAGAAAAGTGGTTCTGCACAGCCCAATCGTCAAAAAGTGGGAAGCGTTACTTGGGAACAAGTGAAAGCAATCGCTGAAGACAAGATGGCAGATTTGAACTGCTTTACTATAGAGGCCGCAATGCGTTTGATCGCCGGTACGGCTCGTAGCATGGGTATCACGGTTTCAGGTGAATTCCCCGAGAATAAATAAACTTCAATTTTAAAACAAGAATGAGTAAACTGACAAAAAATCAGAAAGCCGTCGCTGGTAAAGTTGAAGCAGGGAAAGCTTACACGCTGAAAGAAGCCGCACAACTCGTTAAAGAAATTACTACAACGAAGTTCGATGCTTCATTGGATATCGACGTACGTCTTGGTGTGGATCCTCGCAAGGCAAACCAAATGGTTCGTGGCGTGGTTTCTCTTCCAAATGGTACGGGTAAGACTGTCCGCGTGCTCTGCCTCTGCACTCCTGACAAGGAGGAAGCTGCTAAGGCTGCCGGTGCTGACTATGTAGGTCTCGACGAATATATCGAGAAAATTAAAGGTGGTTGGACTGATATTGATGTTATCATCACTATGCCTGCCATCATGGGTAAGATTGGTGCGCTGGGTCGTGTGCTCGGTCCGCGTGGCTTGATGCCTAACCCTAAGAGTGGTACTGTTACCATGGACGTTGAGAAAGCTGTCCGTGAGGTAAAACAAGGTAAGATTGACTTTAAGGTTGATAAGGCAGGTATCGTACATGCCTCTATCGGTAAAGTTTCTTTCTCTCCCGAACAAATATTCGGTAATGCAAAGGAATTTATCGATACTATTATCAAATTGAAGCCTTCTGCTGCAAAAGGTACGTATATAAAGAGTATTTATCTTTCCTCAACGATGAGTCAGGGTATTAAAGTAGATCCCAAATCTGTTGACGAAGCTTAATAGGAATAAGAATCATGAGAAAGGAAGATAAAGCAATTATCATCGAGAAGCTCGGTGAGAAACTCAAAGAATACGCTCACTTTTATCTGGTAGATGTTACAGGCTTAAATGCCGAAACTACCAGTGCATTGAGAAGAAAGTGCTTCAAGTCTGAAATCAAGATGGTTGTTGTTAAGAATAACCTTCTTCACAAGGCACTTGAACAATCTGAAACTGACTTTACTCCTCTTTATGATAGCTTGAAAGGAACAACAGCAGTGTTCTTCTGTAACACAGCAAATGTCCCAGCAAAGCTCATCAAGGAAGAAGGTAAAGCAACAGGTATTCCCGCTCTAAAGGCTGCTTACGCAGAGGAAGAAATCTACGTAGGTGCTGAAAATCTCGACGCACTCGTTGCAATCAAGAGCAAGAACGAGGTTATCGCAGAAGTTGTGGCTTTGCTACAGTCTCCAGCGAAGAATGTTATCTCAGCTCTCCAGTCTGGTTCACAGACTATTCACGGTGTGCTTAAAACTTTGGGCGAGCGCTCCGAGTAAGCGATTGAGACCCGCTATATAAGATAGATTTTAAAAACAAATAAATACATTAAAAAAATGGCAGATATCAAAGCTATTGCTGAAGAATTGGTAAATTTGACAGTAAAAGAAGTTAACGAGTTGGCACAGGTCCTCAAGGAAGAGTATGGCATCGAACCCGCAGCTGCAGCTGTTGCAGTTGCTGCTGGTCCCGCAGCAGGTGGTGCTGCAGCAGCAGAAGAAAAAACTGCTTTCGACGTTGTCCTGAAAGATGCAGGTGCTGCTAAACTGAAGGTTGTTAAGGCTGTTAAAGAGCAATGCGGCCTCGGTTTGAAGGAAGCTAAAGACCTCGTAGACGGTGTTCCTAGCAAGCTGAAAGAAGGCGTTGCTAAGGAAGAAGCAGAGGCACTGAAGAAGGCTCTTGAAGCTGAAGGTGCAGTTGTAGAAATCGCCTAAGTCAATTTCTCATAAACATTCGGTTAAGGATCCTCTGGTAGAGGGTTCTTAACCTTTTTGTGTCTATAAACTACTTTGACCTTTTTGTCAAGGTGAAGTCCAATCAACAAATTCAATAGAATGTCTAAAATTATTGATGGTCGCGTAAACTTCGCGTCAGTACAAAATCCGATGCCTTATCCGGATTTCCTCGACGTGCAGCTGAAATCCTATCGGGATTTCCTCCAACTCGACACTCCGGCAGAAAAGCGTAAAAACGATGGTCTGTACAAAGTTTTTGCTGAGAATTTCCCTATTGCAGATACTCGCAACAACTTTGTGCTTGAATTCCTCGACTATTATATCGATGCTCCACGTTACACGATAGAGGAATGTCTCGAAAGAGGCCTTACGTATAGTGTGCCTCTGAAGGCGAAACTTAAGTTGTACTGCACGGATCCAGATCATGAGGATTTTGATACGGTCGTTCAAGATGTCTTCTTGGGCCCTATTCCTTACATGACGGAAAATGGTACCTTTGTTATCAACGGTGCAGAGCGTGTAGTTGTTTCTCAGTTGCACCGCTCACCAGGTGTGTTCTTTGGTTCGAGTGTGCACGCCAACGGAACCCAACTATATAGTGCGCGTATCATTCCTTTCAAAGGTTCTTGGATAGAGTTTGCTACGGATATTAACAGCGTTATGTATGCTTACATCGATCGTAAGAAAAAGTTACCCGTAACGACTCTTCTCCGTGCTATTGGTTTTGAAAGTGATAAAGACATTCTTAAGATTTTCAATCTTTCTGATGAAATCAAGGTTAATAAGACCAATTTGAAGAAGGCTGTTGGTCGCAAGTTGGCTGCACGCGTTATGAAAACGTGGGTGGAGGACTTTGTTGATGAAGATACAGGTGAGGTTGTTTCTATTGAACGTAGTGAAATAATACTCGAGCGTGAAAGTATTATTGAAGCAGATGATATCGAAAAGATCATAGATTCGGGTGCTCAAACTATTGAAGTACACCACGCAGATTCTTCTTCAACGGATTACAGTATTATCTTCAACACTCTTCAGAAAGATCCTTGTAATTCCGAGTCAGAAGCTGTTACTTATATCTATCGCCAGTTGCGTAATGCTGATCCAGCAGATGATGCAAGTGCACGTGAAGTTATCAACAACCTTTTCTTTTCTGATAAGCGTTACGACCTTGGAGAGGTTGGTCGCTATCGTATGAATAAGAAACTTGGTTTAACGACCGATAACGATACTCGCGTCTTGACTCGTGAAGACATTATTGAAATTATCAAGTACCTTGTTGAGTTGATAAACTCTAAGGCTACTGTCGATGATATAGACCACTTAAGTAACCGTCGTGTTCGCACGGTTGGTGAACAGTTGGCAAATCAATTTAATATAGGTCTGGCTCGTATGAGCCGCACCATCCGCGAACGTATGAATGTTCGCGATAATGAGGTGTTTACTCCGATGGATTTGATTAACGCTAAGACGATTTCTTCCGTTATCAATTCCTTCTTCGGAACAAATGCTCTTTCTCAATTTATGGACCAAACAAACCCGCTTGCAGAGGTTACTCACAAGCGCCGTCTTTCTGCTCTTGGTCCTGGCGGTCTTTCTCGTGAGCGTGCTGGTTTCGAAGTTCGAGACGTACACTATACTCACTATGGTCGCCTTTGCCCGATTGAGTCTCCTGAAGGTCCAAACATTGGTTTGATTTCTTCTCTTTGTGTTTATGCAAAGATTGATGAACTCGGCTTTATAGAGACTCCCTATCGTCAAGTGAAAGATTCAATTGTCGATTTGAATAACGACAATGTAGTTTATCTCAGTGCAGAGGAAGAGGAAGAAAAGATTATAGGTCAGGGTAATGCACCGTTGAATCCAGATGGTACTTTCATTCGCTCAAAAGTAAAGTGTCGTCAGGATGCAGATTATCCTGTTGTTCCGCCTGCACAAGTTGACTTGATGGACGTTGCACCGCAGCAGATTGCTTCTATAGCAGCTTCATTGATTCCCTTCCTTGAACACGATGATGCTCACCGTGCATTGATGGGTTCAAACATGATGCGCCAAGCCGTTCCTTTGATTCATTCTGAAGCTCCTATTGTAGGTACAGGTATTGAACGTCAAGTGTGTGTTGATTCTCGCACTATGATATCTGCAGAGGGTGATGGTGTGGTTGAATTTGTGGATGCAACAGTTATCCGTATCAAGTACGATCGCTCAGAAGACGATGAATTTGTTAGCTTTGATTCTGCAGTGAAGGAATATCGTATTCCTAAGTTCCATCGTACGAACCAAAACATGGTCTTTGACCTTCGCCCGATCTGCGTTGTTGGTCAGCGTGTGACAAAAGGCGATATTCTCACAGAAGGTTATGCTACAGAAGATGGTGAGTTGGCTCTTGGCCGTAATCTCCTCGTTGCATACATGCCTTGGAAGGGATACAACTACGAGGATGCTATTGTGCTCAATGAGCGCATGGTTCGTGAAGATATTCTGACTTCTGTTCATGTAGACGAATTCTCCCTCGAAGTTCGCGAGACGAAGCGAGGAATGGAAGAGTTGACCAATGATATTCCAAATGTCAGCGAAGATGCAACGAAAGATCTTGATGAGAACGGTATCATCCGTGTAGGTGCTCGCGTTGTGCCTGGTGACATAATGATTGGTAAGATCACGCCGAAGGGTGAGAGCGATCCTACGCCGGAAGAAAAATTGCTCCGTGCTATCTTTGGTGATAAAGCTGGCGATGTTAAGGACGCTTCTTTGAAAGCAAATCCTTCTTTGACAGGTGTTGTTATTGATCGCAAACTCTTTAGTAAGGCTATCAAAACGCGTGCATCTAAGGCAGCAGATAAGATTACGTTGCAGAAACTTGACGATAAGTTCCAAAAGGATACAGAAGAGCTGAAGAATCTTATGATAACCAAGCTTCTTGCTTTGGTGGAAGACCAAAAGATTCTTGGCGTGAAGGATACAATTGGTACAGAAGTAATTGCTAAGGGAGCTAAATTGACTAAGTCTGTTTTAGAAACCCTTGACTTTACTTCACTGCAGCTTAACAACTGGACTACTGATGAGCGTATTAACAATCTTATAAGTCGTCTTGTCCTGAACTATCTCCATAAGTATAACCAAATGGATGCAGAGCTCAAACGAAAGAAGTTCTCTATCACTATAGGTGATGAACTTCCTTCAGGAATCATTCAGATGGCAAAGGTCTATATTGCTAAGAAGCGTAAGATTGGAGTGGGTGATAAGATGGCAGGTCGACACGGTAACAAGGGTATTGTTTCCAAGATTGTACGTCAGGAAGATATGCCATTCTTGCCCGATGGCCGTCCAGTTGATATTGTCTTGAACCCGCTGGGTGTGCCTTCTCGTATGAACCTCGGACAGATTTTCGAAGCTGTGCTAGGTGCAGCAGGTTATCGCCTCGGTGTGAAGTTTGCTACTCCTATCTTTGATGGTGCACATCTCGATGACCTTTGCGAATGGACCGACAAGGCAGGCTTACCACGCTATTGTTCTATGCAGCTCTATGATGGAGCAACAGGTGAGGCCTTTGACCAGAAGGCAACTGTAGGTATGACCTATATGTTGAAACTCGGTCACATGGTTGAAGATAAGATGCACGCACGTTCTATTGGTCCGTACTCTCTCATTACTCAGCAGCCCCTTGGTGGTAAAGCACAATTTGGTGGTCAGCGTTTTGGTGAGATGGAGGTTTGGGCACTTGAGGCTTTTGGTGCTTCTCATGTGCTGCAAGAAGTGCTCACTATTAAGTCTGATGATGTAACAGGCCGTGCCAAAGCTTATGAAGCTATCGTTAAGGGCGAACAGATGCCTACTCCAGGTATCCCTGAATCTCTCAATGTCCTGCTCCACGAGCTTCGCGGTTTGGGTCTCAGCATCAAGCTCGACTAATCCCGGAAACTCTTTACACAATTATATATATAGAATATCATGGCTTTTAAAAGAGACAATAAGATAAAGAGTAACTTCACGAAGATTACCATTGGTTTGGCTTCTCCAGAAGAGATTCTAGCAAACTCATATGGTGAGGTTCTGAAGCCTGAAACCATCAACTATCGCACTTATAAACCAGAGCGAGATGGCCTCTTCTGTGAGCGCATTTTCGGTCCAACAAAGGACTATGAATGCCATTGCGGTAAGTACAAGCGTATTCGCTATAAAGGTATTGTTTGTGACCGTTGCGGTGTTGAGGTAACAGAGAAGAAGGTGCGTCGTGAGCGTGCTGGTCACATTGCACTTGTAGTGCCTGTGGCTCATATTTGGTATTTCCGTTCACTCCCCAACAAGATGGGCTACCTTCTTGGGTTGCCTACTAAGAAACTCGACTCTGTCATCTACTACGAACGCTATATCGTTATTCAGCCAGGAGTTTTGGCAGACGATGTTGAGTATATGCAGTTGCTTGAGGAAACGGAATATCTCGAACTCCTTCGCAAACTCCCGAAAGAAAATCAGTATTTGGAAGATACTGACCCCAATAAGTTTATTGCTAAGATGGGTGCAGAGGCTGTTTATGACCTCTTGAGCCGTCTTGATCTTGACCAGATGAGTTACGAACTTCGCGACCGTGCGAATAGCGACTCTTCACAGCAACGTAAAAATGAGGCCTTGAAACGACTTCAGGTTGTTGAATCTTTCCGTGCAAGCAAAGAAACGAATCGTCCAGAATGGATGATTATGAAGATTTTGCCTGTCACACCGCCTGATCTTCGCCCACTCGTGCCTCTTGATGGCGGTCGTTTTGCAACGTCGGACTTGAATGACCTCTATCGTCGTGTCTTGATTCGTAACAATCGTTTGAAGCGGCTCATCGAAATCAAAGCTCCCGAAGTAATCCTTCGTAATGAGAAGCGTATGCTTCAGGAAGCTGTTGATAGTCTTTTCGACAACTCTCGTAAGAGTAGTGCCGTTAAGAGCGATAGCAACCGTCCGTTGAAATCTCTCTCAGATGCTCTCAAAGGAAAACAAGGTCGTTTCCGTCAGAACCTTCTCGGTAAGCGTGTAGACTACTCTGCACGTTCTGTAATCGTTGTTGGTCCTGAGTTGAAGATGGGCGAATGCGGTCTGCCAAAATTGATGGCAGCAGAACTCTATAAGCCGTTTATCATTCGTAAGCTCATCGAGCGCGGTATTGTTAAAACGGTGAAGAGCGCAAAGAAGATTGTAGACCGTCGCGATCCTGTGATTTGGGACATCCTCGAATACGTGATGAAAGGTCATCCAGTGCTCCTCAACCGTGCACCGACTCTTCACCGTCTGGGTATTCAGGCTTTCCAACCTAAACTTATCGAGGGTAAAGCTATTCAACTCCACCCGTTAGCATGTACGGCTTTTAATGCCGACTTCGACGGCGACCAGATGGCGGTTCACCTTCCCCTGAGCAACGAAGCTATTATGGAGGCAGAAGTATTGATGCTTCAAAGCCATAATATCTTGAATCCTGCCAATGGTGCTCCTATTACAGTACCTTCACAGGATATGATTCTCGGTTTGTATTATATCACAAAACTGCGTAAAGGAGCCAAGGGCGAAGGCCTTACTTTCTATGGTGCAGAAGAGGCTATCATTGCTTACAATGAAGGCAAGGTAGACGTTCACGCTCCAGTGAAGGTTATCGTTGATGATGTTGACGAGAAAGGTTTCCCTCTCCGCCACATGGTTGAAACTTCTGTAGGTCGCGTCATTGTCAACGAGATCATACCTCAAGAGGTTGGTTTCTTCAATGGTATCATTTCTAAGAAGTCTCTACGTGATATTATCGCACGCGTAATTAAGACTGTAAACATGGCTCGTGCTTGCGAATTCCTGGATGGTATCAAGAATCTGGGTTATCGTAAGTCGTACGAAGGTGGTCTTTCATTCAACCTTGATGATATCATCATTCCTGTTGAAAAGAAAGAGATTGTGCAGCGTGGTAACGACGAGATCGATCAGATTACCTCCAACTATAATATGGGTTTCATTACCGACAAGGAGCGTTACAATCAGGTAATTGATACGTGGACACACGTTAATACCGACTTGAAGAAGACATTGATGAAACAGATGACAGAAGCCGACCAAGGTTTCAATGCTGTGTTCATGATGTTGGATTCTGGTGCCCGTGGTTCTGCTGATCAGATTGCCCAGTTGGCAGGTATGCGTGGTTTGATGGCTAAGCCCCAAAAAGCTGGTGCAGAAGGAGCGCAAATTATTGAGAACCCAATTCTTTCTAACTTCAAGGAAGGTATGAGCGTGTTGGAGTACTTTATCTCTACTCACGGTGCTCGTAAGGGTTTGGCCGATACCGCTTTGAAAACTGCCGATGCTGGTTATCTGACACGCCGTTTGGTGGATGTTAGCCATGATGTGATTATCAATGAAACAGACTGTGGTACACTCCGTGGCCTCGTATGTACAGCCCTTAAAGATGGTGATGAAATTATCTCTTCTTTGGGTGAGCGTATTCTTGGACGTGTAAGTGTTCACGATATTATTCACCCAACAACAGGTAAGCTCATCGTTGCTGCAGGTGAAGAAATTACCGAAGCCATTGCAGATGAAATCGAAGCAAGTCCAATCGAGAGTGTTGAGATTCGTTCGGTTCTCACTTGTGAGAGCAAGCACGGCGTTTGTCAGAAGTGCTATGGTCGCAACTTGGCTACTCATCGCTTAGTGCAGATGGGAGAACCTGTAGGTGTCATTGCAGCACAGTCTATCGGTGAACCGGGTACACAGCTGACTCTTCGTACGTTCCACGCTGGTGGTATTGCTTCTAACGATGCCGCTAAAGCAACCATTGTTTCTAAGCAAGATTGTCGAGTAGAATTTGATGAACTTCGTACAGTAGAAATTACCAACGAAGACGGAAGTGCCGGAAAGGTTGTTGTGGGACGTTTGGCTGAAGTCCGCTTTGTGGACGATCATACAGGTATCGTTCTTTCAGCTCAGAATGTACCTTATGGTTCTCAACTCTTTGTTAAGGATAAAGATCACGTTGAAAAGGGCACAGTGATTGCCAAGTGGGACCCCTTCAATGCTGTAATTGTAACAGAATTCTCAGGTAAGATTCGCTTCAATGATATTATTGAAGGTATAACCTATCGTGTAGAAGAAGACGAAGCTACAGGTTTGCGCGAACGCATCGTGATAGAGTCCAAAGAAAAGAATAAGATTCCTACTGTTGATATTCTTAACGAGAAGGGTGAAATCCTCCATAGCTACAACTTCCCCATCAATGGTCACATTGTTGTTGAAGACGGAGAAGATCTCAAGGCCGGTGCAGTTCTTGTGAAGATTCCACGTGTTGTTGGTAAGGCTGGTGATATTACCGGTGGTCTTCCTCGTGTGACAGAGCTTTTCGAAGCCCGCAATCCGAGCAACCCTGCAGTGGTTAGTGAAATTGATGGTGAGGTAACGATGGGATCACTGAAGCGTGGTAATCGCGAAGTCATTGTAACCTCTAAGCTCGGCGAAATCAAGAAGTACCTCGTACCTCTGTCAAAGCAGATTCTGGTGCAGGAAAACGACTATGTCCGTGCAGGTGAAGCCCTCTCCGATGGTTCTATCACTCCATCAGACATCCTCTCAATTATGGGTCCGACAGCTGTACAGGAATATATCGTGAATCAAGTACAGGACGTTTACCGTCTTCAGGGTGTGAAGATCAATGATAAACACTTTGAAGTTATCGTTCGTCAGATGATGCGTAAGGTACAGATCAATGATCCAGGTGATACTCGCTTCCTCGAACTTCAGATGGTCGACAAGCTCGACTTTGCAGATGAGAATGATCGCATCTGGGGTAAGAAGGTCGTTGTTGATGCTGGCGACAGTGAAACAATGAAGAAGGGTATGATTGTAACAGCTCGTAAGCTCCGCGATGAAAACTCTCAGTTGAAACGCCGCGACCTCAAGCTCGTTAAGACTCGTGATGCTGTTGCAGCAACGTCCACTCAGGTACTTCAAGGTATCACACGCGCAGCATTGCAAACTAAGAGCTTCATGTCGGCTGCTTCCTTCCAGGAAACAACCAAGGTGCTCAACGAAGCTGCCATCAGTGGTAAGACCGACCAGCTCGAAGGTATGAAAGAAAACGTTATCTGTGGTCACCTCATCCCAGCAGGTACAGGTATGCGTGAGTTCAGTCACCTCATTGTTGGCGATATGGATGATTATCGACGTATGCAAAAAGAAGAAGCAGAAGCGTAAATCCACTTCTTCGTTAAACATCTTATAAGGAGTGCCGCTCTCAAAACGAGGGCGGCACTCCTTATTCTATCGACTTTTTTAGGCCAAATCCCTTTTCAGAGGGAATTCCCCCTAAAAATGTACCATCTCTTGCAGACAGTTCAATATCCTTATTGGGTCAGCTGATACAATAAGCGCGTCAGCTGATAGCCTTATTGTTTTCTCAAACACAATAAAGATATTTTTTGCTACGCTTATCATTGTTATCTAAGTCCTCTTATAAAAATCTCTTTTACGCCTCAAACCTTTTGCCCATCCTGCGTAGAACTTTCAAGTAAATAAAAAGCGGACAACCTAATTAGGTTGTCCGCTTTATTTTATGGACAGCTATTTTTAAGCGTTACCTTGGGGAACACCGAAAGGATTTGCCGTTTTGCTACCAGCCTGTGCCAACTCAGGAAGTTCTATAGAACCAAACTGAGCTTCATATTTCTGCACATTATCTTGCAAAGCTGCCAGCAAACGTTTAGCGTTTTCAGGAGCCAACATTATACGAGCCACTACTGGAGCCTTAGGCATACCAGGGAGAACACGAACAAAGTCGGCAATGAACTCTGCATGAGAGTGTGACAGAATTGCAAGGTTTGCATAGTTGCCCATTGCAACTTCTGGAGTCAGTTCAATCTGGAGCTGACCATCTTGAGGATTGTTTTGATCTTCCATTTTAGTCAAAGTGTTTATTATTAAAGATTTGTCTGTTTTTGCTACTTGTATACGACAAAAGTAGGCTATAAAACTCAAAAAGCCAAGTAAAAATACTGATTTTTGATGAAGACTCAATAAAAATATGTAGTTTTTTGTTGAAAGGTTTGCACATATCAAAAATTATATTGAATTTTGCAGCGTCTAATTAGACACTTAAAGAACTCGATAGAAATATATATAAAACTTAAGATAACTAATAAGTAGAAATACTAAATCATTAATTTTTTTATTTAACTATGCGTAAATTATTTACATTGATTGCAGCAAGTGCAATGGTACTTGGTGCAAACGCACAGGGCTACGAAGGCAACAAGTTCTTCGACAATTGGTCTTTTGGTGTAGAAGGTGGTGTTACTACTGCTACTACTGCTCTTCATCAGATGGAAGGCTCCCACAAGGCTTGGAAGCAAGGTGCATTCTTCGGTGGCATGCGTGGTATTGCAGGTGCTGAATTAACGAAGCAGATAGTTCCTGCTTTCGGTATCGCAGTTCAGGATCACGCAGCTTTCAACTGGACAGACTCTAAGACTGTTGTTGACTACAACGACTTGGTAGTTTTGGGTAAATTGAACTTCATGAACTTCTTCGGTGGTTACACGGGTACTCCGCGTACTTTCGAACTTGAAGGTGTATTCGGTGGTGGCTGGCGCTACTATTTCAATAAGAACGCTAACTACATCAACAACTCTACTGTTAATAAGTTCGTGAAAGTTGACGGAACTGGCCGTAATGACTTCATTGCAAAGGCTGGTTTGAACTTGTTGTTCAACCTCGGTGAAAGTAAGGCTTGGACTATCGCTGTTAAGCCAGCTATCGTTTGGGATCTTGACTACTTCTCTTATCGTGGTAACGATCCTTATAATGGCGCTCGCTTCAATTTGCACCACAGCAACATCGAGCTCATGGCTGGTGTTACTTACCACTTCAAGAGTTCTAACGGCGCTCACCACTTCACTGTTGTTACTCCGCGCGACCAAGCTGAAATCGATGGTCTGAACGCACGTATCAACGACCTCCGTGGTCAGCTCGCTGATAAGGATTCTCAGCTCGACGCAGCTAATCGTCAGATCGCTGACCTCCAGAACCAGCTCAACGACTGCCGCAACCAGAAGCCAGTTGTTAAGGTGAAGGAAGAAACTAACCGTCTGATGGAATCTGCTGTTACTTTCCGTCAAGGTAAGAGCGTTATCGACGCTTCTCAGATGCCTAACGTAGAGCGCGTTGCTATCTACCTCAAGAATCATTCTGCAGCTACTGCTACTATCAAGGGTTACGCTTCTCCCGAAGGTCCTCTTGATCTGAACATGCGCCTTGCAGAGGCTCGTGCTAATGCTGTTAAGACAATGCTCGTTAACAAGTACAAGATCGCTGCTAAGCGTCTGACTGCTGAAGGTCAGGGTATCGGTAAGATGTTCTCTGAACCAGAATGGAACCGCGTTGCTATCAGCACTATCGATGAGAAGTAAGAATTAGACTTACATTAGATTTTTATATGAGAGCTGGAAGATTTCTTCCAGCTCTTTTTATATTATGCATTGAAATATTTAGGGAAAAGCATTCACTGCAAGGGGGCTATTTGTTTTATCTATACATTAAAGTGGTATAAATAATATTAAAAGCATTGTGGTAGATTACTGGAATAACTAATTTCGCAGATGAAATTTAATTATCATATATAACAATGAAAAAAATAAAAGCAGCAATAGTTGGCTATGGTAATATTGGCTACTATACATTGCAGGCTCTTGAGGCTGCACCCGATTTCGAACTTGTAGGTATTGTTCGTCGTCATCCCGAAGAAAAACAACCACAAGAACTTGCCTCTTACAAGGTAGTGAAAGATATACAAGAACTCGGTCAGGTAGATGTGGCTATTCTTGCAACTCCCTCACGCAAGGTTGAAGAAACGGCTAAGCCTATTCTGGCTTTGGGAATCAATACCGTTGATAGTTTCGATATTCACACAGAGGTGTTAGCACTTCGTTCAAAACTTTCCGCTGCTGCATTGGCGCATAATGCAGTAAGTATCATCTCTGCTGGTTGGGATCCAGGTACCGATTCTATTGTTCGCACAATGTTGCAGGCCATTGCGCCAAAGGGTGTGACATATACAAACTTCGGTCCAGGTATGAGTATGGGTCACACAGTGGCTGTGAAAGCAATCAAAGGTGTGAAAGCAGCTCTTTCCATGACGATTCCTCTCGGTACCAGCATTCATCGCCGCATGGTTTATATCGAATTGGAAGAAGGCGCTGACTTCAAGGAAGTGGAAGCAGCTATCAAGAATGATCCTTATTTCGTACATGATGAGACTCACGTTCAGCAGGTTCCTTGCGTGGACGATGTGATTGATATGGGACATGGTGTAGATCTTACGCGAAAAGGCGTTAGCGGAACAACTCAGAATCAGCTGTTCGAATTTAAGATGCATATCAATAATCCCGCACTTACCGCTCAAATCCTTGTTTGTTCAGCTCGTGCAACAATGCGTCAGCAACCTGGCTGCTATACTATGCCTGAAGTACCAGTCATAGATCTGCTGCCTGGAGATCGTGACCAGCTCATCCCGCAATTAGTTTAGTGTGTTAAATAAAAATAGAAAAATCGGGGCGAAGTGATCCACTTCGCCCCGATTTTGCATTTATTTTTTATGGTTCGTCAGGCCATGGCACTTGTTGTTTGTTTCGTTTCCACGTTGGGCGTTGTGCCTTGTAGGCGCGCAGAGAATCGGATAGTTCCTGCGCAAGTTGTTGTGTTAAATCGGGTAGGGTAGCAGAAACATCATTCCGTTCGCCAATATCTTCCTTGATATTAAACAATCGCTTTTCACGTGTTTCCCAAAAATAAACAAGATGATAGTCACCTTTCATGATAGCCGAGTAAGCTCCGTAACCCTCTTCGCGTGAGACACCCGTTGTCCAGATGTTTGGGAAATGCCAAATGAAAGTGCGTTCGCGCCGTTTGTTCGGTTGTTTTAGAAGGTCAACAAAACTAACTCCATCCACATTTTGCAATGTTCTGTAGTTTCTCACGCCGGCCATCTCCAGAAGAGATGGGAAGAAATCTTCTATCATAACGCGGTTATCGTTAGACGTTCCAGCTTTTGTAACTTTGGGCCAATAAACAATCATAGGCTCTTTTATTCCACCCAGGTAAGCCGAACCTTTACCAGCTCGCGCAGGCCAATTTTGATCAAAGTCTTCTCTTCCTTGTCTGACGGCCACGCCCTGTCCGCCATTGTCCGACATGAAGATAATGATGGTGTTTTGTGCCGTCTTAGGATGTTGTTCAAGAAAATCCATCAAGTCGCCCAAACTCTTATCCATTCCTTCCACCAGTGCAGCATGATTTATCTCACTTTTGTTGAGCCGCGCCTTTAACTGTTCGTCATAAACGCCCTGTCCGTCACGATCTTGGTAGTTGCTGGTGAATCGGATGTCAGGTTGGTAGGGTATGTGGATGGCATAGTGTGACATATAGAGAAAAAAAGGCTTCTTTTCAGCAATGGGCTTTTTGAGATGGTCTATTGCTTCGAGCGTTAAAGCTTCTGTGAGAAAAGTTCCTTTTTCGTAGTATTTTTCTAAACCGCCCACGTGAAAATCTCCACGGCCGTAATTGTCTGCTGCCAAGTAGCTGCCCGGACCACCATTTGCAGCCCCAGCAATGTTTACATCGAATCCCATCTCTGTAGGGTTTTCTCCGGGTGTCTGCTGCGCACCAAAGTGAGCTTTGCCACAAAGAATGGTATAATATCCATGATCGTGTAGAAGTTGAGGAAGCGGAGTGATAAAAGTAGCTCGTCCGAAATTAGCATAGTTCTGCGCCTTCTCTGGTTGAATGCCATTACAGTTCCATTCGGGCAAATCAATAGAGTCGCTGGGAGAGTCCGTTGTTCGGTTGAAATGAATCGTCCAATTTGTCACGCGATGGCGTGCTGCATTCATTCCCGAGAGGAGCGAACAGCGTGACGGAGAAGATATTGCACACGCATAGGCTTGGGTGAATTTTACGCCCATATTGGCAAGTCGCTCCATGTTTGGTGTATGGTAGCGATTGTTGAGCGGAGTGGGATGTTCCCAGAAAGGAACAGATGTTTCTTGCCATCCCATGTCGTCTACTAGAAAAAGAACGATATTGGGACGTTGTCGGGCCTGCATAGGAAGGCTTAGTGCAAAACCTGTTAAAGCCATTCCAAAAAACGGATAAAAGCTCTTCATATATGTGTTTATGAAATGCGTTAGATGTTATGATTGCAAATATACATCTTTGTGAGATAAAATTTATTTTGGGACTCTATACAAAATGCAAAAAAAGACGAGTGAAACCTTTCGTGCGAGTTTTTATATTTATGTTCTGCAATAAACCTTTAGGAGAATGGAGAAGAAAAACCTCGTTCTGATGTTTTCTATGCTGATGTGTAAATGAAGAAATATCATAGTGAGTCTTGACGAAAAAATAGAACACAAAGCTCCGAGGAAGTGTCCTCTGAATGGATGAAAGAGAAAAAGATACTAAATATAAGTTGTTGAAATCTTGTTCGTTCAGATTGTTTTTCATAATTTTGCAGCCGCTAAGGCATGTTGTATGCCTACATCTCAAGTAAGAAAAATAAAACAAATATATAAACAATTAAAAATCAACAAAATGCCTACTATTCAACAATTAGTAAGAAAGGGTAGAACAGCAGAAACGGCTAACTCCAAGTCTCCTGCTCTTGATTCTTGCCCACAGCGTAGAGGCGTGTGCGTTCGTGTTTATACCACAACGCCGAAGAAGCCTAATTCAGCAATGCGTAAGGTGGCTCGTGTTCGTTTGACGAACTCTAAAGAAGTCAACTCTTACATCCCCGGAGAGGGACACAACTTGCAGGAACACAGCATCGTGCTGGTTCGTGGTGGTCGTGTGAAAGACCTCCCTGGTGTTCGTTATCACATCGTTCGTGGTACATTGGATACTGCTGGTGTTGCTAACCGTACGCAGCGTCGTTCTAAATACGGTGCTAAGCGTCCTAAAGCAGCTAAGAAGTAATTAGAAATAAAAAGTTTGGTTCGCAGAAAGGTTGAGTAAACATCGCAACGGCGAGTTGAAGAACAAAGATGCAGCCCATTAAAACCAATAAGAAAAATGAGAAAAGCTAAACCAAAAAAACGTTTGATCCTTCCGGATCCCGTTTTCGGAGACCAGAAGGTTTCCAAGTTTGTGAATCACCTGATGTACGATGGTAAGAAGAATATCTCTTATGAGATTTTCTACAATGCTTTGAACCTCGTAGGTGAGAAGATGAAGGACAATGAAAAGTCTCCGCTGGAGATTTGGAAAGCTGCCCTCGATAAAATCACTCCGCAGGTGGAGGTGAAGAGTCGCCGTATTGGTGGTGCTACTTTCCAAGTGCCTACAGAGATTCGTCCCGACCGCAAAGAGAGCATCTCTATGAAGAATATGATTGCTTTCGCTCGTAAGCGCGGAGGTAAGACTATGGCTGATAAGCTCGCTGCCGAAATCATGGATGCATTCAATGAGCAGGGTGGCGCATTCAAGCGTAAGGAAGATATGCACCGCATGGCTGAGGCTAACCGTGCATTCGCTCACTTCAGATTCTAAACAGAAAGTAGCATAAAATAACAATGGCAAAACAAGATCTTCATTTGACGCGTAATATCGGTATCATGGCCCACATTGATGCTGGTAAAACGACTACATCCGAACGTATCCTTTTCTACACTGGTAAAACTCACAAGATTGGTGAGGTTCACGATGGTGCAGCAACAATGGATTGGATGGCCCAGGAGCAGGAGCGCGGTATCACTATTACTTCCGCTGCTACAACGTGTTCTTGGAACTGGAATAATAATTCTTATAAGATCAACTTGATTGACACTCCGGGACACGTTGACTTCACTGCAGAGGTTGAGCGTTCTCTTCGTGTTCTTGATGGTGCTGTAGCTACTTACTCTGCTGCCGATGGCGTTCAGCCGCAGTCTGAGACTGTTTGGCGTCAGGCTGACAAATACAACGTACCCCGTATTGGTTATGTGAACAAGATGGACCGTTCTGGTGCAGATTTCTTTGAGACTGTACGTCAGATGAAGGACCTCCTCGGCGCAAACCCTGTCCCTGTTCAGATTCCTATCGGTGCAGAAGAAAACTTCAAGGGCGTTGTTGACCTCATCAAGATGAAGGCTATCCTTTGGCACGATGAGACAATGGGCGCTGACTACGATATAGAAGACGTTCCCGCAGAACTTGTTGACGAAGCTCAAGAGTGGCGCGACAAGATGCTCGAGGAAGCTTCTAACTTCGACGAGGACCTCATGACGAAGTATTTCGACGATCCTTCTACTATCACTGAAGAAGAAATCATCGCAGCTCTTCGCAAGGGTACCGTATCTATGGAGATTACTCCTATGCTTCTCGGTTCTTCTTACAAGAATAAGGGTGTTCAGCCTTTGCTCGACTACGTTTGTGCTTTCCTTCCCAGCCCTATGGATGCAGTCAACATTGTTGGTACGAATCCTGACACAGGCGAAGAAGAAGATCGTAAGCCAAGCGAAGACGAACCTACTTCAGCTCTCGCATTTAAGATTGCTACTGACCCATATATGGGCCGCCTCGTATTCTTCCGCGTTTATTCCGGTAAGATTGCTGCAGGTTCTTATATCTACAACAGCCGTTCTGGCAAGAAGGAGCGTATCAGCCGCCTCTTCCAGATGAACTCCAACAAGGAAATTCCAATGGAGAGCATCGATGCAGGTGATATCGGTGCAGGTGTAGGTTTCAAGGATATCCACACAGGTGATACTCTTTGCGACGAAGCACACCCCATCGTTCTCGAATCTATGGACTTCCCCGATCCCGTTATCGGTATCGCTGTTGAGCCTAAGACTCAAAAGGATATGGACAAACTCTCTCTCGGTTTGCAAAAGCTGGCAGAAGAAGATCCAACCTTTACCGTTCGTACTGACGAGCAGAGTGGTCAGACCATTATCTCTGGTATGGGTGAGCTTCACCTCGATATTATTATCGACCGTCTGAAGCGTGAGTTCAAGGTAGAATGTAACCAAGGTAAACCTCAGGTTAACTATAAGGAAGCTATCACGAAGACGGTTAACCTCCGCGAAGTTTATAAGAAGCAGAGTGGTGGTCGCGGTAAGTTTGCAGACATTATCGTTAACGTTGGTCCAGTGGATGAAGACTTCAAGGAAGGCGGACTCCAGTTTGTCAACAAGGTTACTGGTGGTAACATTCCTAAGGAGTTCATTCCTAGCGTACAGAAGGGTTTTGAGAGTGCAATGAAGGCCGGTGTGCTCGGTGGCTTCCCTCTTGATAGCCTCAAAGTAGAGTTGCTTGATGGTTCGTTCCACCCCGTTGACTCTGACCAGTTATCATTCGAAGTTGCAGCCCTCCAGGCTTACAAGAACTCTTGCGCTCAAGCAGGTCCTGTTCTGATGGAACCAATTATGGCTCTCGAAGTTGTAACGCCAGAAGAGAACATGGGTGATGTTATCGGCGACTTGAACAAGCGTCGTGGTCAGGTTGAAGGTATGGAGAGCAGCCGTAGCGGTGCTCGTATCGTAAAGGCTAAGGTGCCTCTCGCAGAAATGTTCGGTTATGTAACAGCTCTGCGTACTATTACCTCTGGTCGTGCAACGTCTTCTATGACATACCACCACCACGCTCCTCTTTCTTCTTCTATCGCGCGTGCGGTACTTGAAGAAATCAATGGTCGCGTAGACCTCATCAAGTAAAATCTTTTTTTCACTACTGTCCAGACGGCAGGCTAACGAATGACTCTTAGCCTGTACGTCTTCGACAGATTATTCAAAACAAATAAAGACAATGAGTCAGAAAATTCGTATTAAGCTGAAAAGCTACGACCACACTCTCGTTGAGAAATCAGCAGAGAAGATCGTTAAGAATGTGAAGGCAACCGGTGCTATCGTAAGTGGCCCGATTCCTCTCCCCACGCGCAAGCGCATCATCACTGTAAACCGTAGTACGTTCGTAAACAAGAAATCTCGTGAGCAGTTCCAGGTTTCCACTTACAAGCGTCTCATCGATATTTACAGCGCAACTCCTAAGACGGTAGATGCTTTGATGAAGCTCGAACTTCCGTGCGGTGTTGAAGTTGAAATCAAGGTGTAGTCGTTAGGCTCACTGTTTAAAACAGTATAGCTTCTTTTCCTTGTTTTGTAGGAAAAGGAGCTTTTATATACTCTTTTAGGAAGAATTAGGTTAAATAATTAAGATGGCAGATGTGCCCCAAGAGAATTGTAAATGTCTAAAAACTGTTTAGTTGGGCATTTTGTAGCAATTTGTATAATTCTTCTTTTTGAATTTACTTTCGTATAGAGATAAGCAATGATGGTTTTACGGGATGACTTAATTTTATCTTCAGAATTGTTTCTATGCGGTTTTGTTGGAATTCTTCCTAAGTGTATTAAAATAATTTATCTGTAATATTGAAGCTTTATGAATATGGAACTTAAAATATATGTGTCTCCAAGCTGTGAGGTGCATAATTTTTCGAGTGAACAATTTTTGGCAACATCTCCTACGGTGGGATTTGATATAAGTATAGAACCTCCTGTAGCCGATGATGATGATACGGACCTTGTTGGAGAAACTCGCAAACATGTAACAGAGCGTGATTTTTGGTCTGACTAGAAAATGATTTTGAGAAAAAATAGATTTGCAAAAAATCCCCTTTCTTATTTTTAGAAAGGGGATTTTGAGATTTTATATGGTTCATGTTATTCCAGAGTTAGAATTTATAGAATTTCTTACCGTTAACAATATAGATCTGTCCACGCTCCAGCTTGTTGTAGTCCTTGCCCATCAGCTTACCATCAATGGAATAGAAGGGATACTTACCGCTGTGGATGTCCTTTTCGGTTTCACCTTCAAGCTGCTGGATACCCGTCACATTGCTGTCGTCGCCTTCAAGCACAAGAAGGAAACTTCTGCTGGCAGCAGCACCCGTCGGACTGCTAATGAAGCAGCGGAAAGGAGCGATGTAGTCATTCTCCACACCATTCTGTACTGCCCACCATTTGTTTCCATTCAGATAGTAAGCCTTCTTTTCATATGCAGCAGCATTGTCGATCTTTTCTGTTGTTCCGAAGAATTTCCAATCGGAAGTTTCAATACCCAGTTGTCCTGCAGCATCCACTGTTGGAGAAGCAGGCACTGCCACGTTGCGCATCACGGGCAATTTGTGTGGTTGTCCATCGGTGATTCTCACAAGGTAGGGTTTGTTTGCCTCGAGGCGCGTACCTTGTGGCACTTCACGGAACACAAATGTCTTTTCGCCATTATCGTGCACATTTTTCTTCACCAGCGTGTAAGCACACATTCCTGCGGGCAGGTCGGTGGGATAAGGCAGATAGAGCGTACTCACGGCTTTACCTGTGGTGACATTGAAGGTGCGGGTGTAGCGCGCAGCTTGTGCGGTAAAGGGGAACGGCACACGATATGACAGACCATCTTTCACAAAGAATTGCTTACACTTTCCGTCCATGATGAAGTTAGAACCATCGCCGCCAGTTTCGTCATCGTCCTCATCGGTAGCAAAGCGTTCGTCGAAGGTAGGATCGTCGGCCAGTGTTGGCGCTTTGAAGTTTGTTTCCGAAGGCAGGTACACCAGCGCATTGGCCTTCAACCCTCTAAAATTGAAATAGCGCTGATAGTAATCAACGGGAGTGGCGTCCCATTTTCTCACAAAAGTCCATTTGAGGAAGTTGTTACTGCCGCCTTCGTATGAAATATCGCATCGGCGAGCATCAACCCATAGCAAGTTGGGGCTTTCTATACCCCAGTATTTATCTACCCATATACTACCTATTACACGATCCTTAACCATCCCACTTTCTCTATAGAAATAAAAAGGCAAGTTACCAAGATCCATAGAGGTGATACCAGAATAAATATAAGGTAAAGTTCTATAGTTGCCTATGACGTGTCCATCATCTGGCAGCTCAGAGAAAACATTATCCGAGCTAGTCAAAGACTCCATGGGATAGTTGTCGGGAATAACAGCATCGATTGTCATGTTTGGAAAAAGTCTAAAAACACCTTTCCCAATGGTTGCTGAAGCGGGGATAGTTTTCAAATCCGCTACCAACCTAGTATTGGCAAATGCATTATCACCTATGCTTGTTAAGTTTGGCGAAAAAGTGATTTTCCCCACAAGCTGTGGCATATTGATCAAGAAATTGTTAGGAATAACATCCATCCCCGTAATCAGCGATTCGTCAAATGTCATTGAGGGATGGTCGCTAGGATTATAGGAACCATATAAATAGTTAATAGGAACTGGATCTAAGATACCAAACAACCCGCCATTGATAAGCTGCAATGTGGCAGCATCGGTATCTAAATGATGAAAGCGAGTTGCTGCAAATTGGTCACTCCCCAAAAATGTGCAGTTTTTCAACGTGAGCGTTCCGTTCAAGCCCGTACAGCTCCCAAAAGCCTGACCTCCAATTTGTGCATTCTGTAAAGCTAAATCGCCAGTAAGTCCAGAGCAACCATAAAAAGCATATTGTCCAACTTTTGTCACATTAGGAATAGTTAAAGAACCAACCATACTGCTACACCCAAAGAATGCAAATTCCCCAACGGTAGTCAAGGCCGAAGAAAGCTGACTGAGACCTGTTAGCTTTCTGCAATTTCGAAAAGCAGAGTTCCCTACAGTTGTTAGCAAGGCAGGAGAAAGGCCTTCTATATGAGTAAGATTTATGCACTCACAAAAAAAGTCAGCTGGTACATCTGTCAACGTGGTTGGATAGCCCGTTACAGAGGTCAGATTCCTACAGTCGCGAAAGACTCCTTCGCCTAATGAGGTAATTGCATTGGTCATCGCAACAGATGTGAGTTTATCACATTCCGCAAAGGATCTCACACCTATTGAAGTAACAGTATTGGGGATAACAATATTACCAGTTAATGCTTTACATGCAAGAAATGCCCCTCCTTCTATCTTTGTCAATCCCTCCTGGAGAGAAACAGAGGTGAGTCCTGAACGATAGAAAGCACCCTGTTCTATGGATGTCACCGTTGAAGGGATGTTGATAGAAGTCAAACGCATACAGTATTCAAAGTCATAGGGGGCGTGGCTTCTATAAATATCCTTATTGCATTTTCAGATAGTTCTACTCAAGATGCGCACTGTGAAAACACGAAAGCAACACAATATGGGGAGAAGTGCGTTGTTTTTTCGGATAGATACTCTCTGTAATGCGATATGCATTCCTGGAAAGATGTTATAAAGCAGTTTGTTTGAGTATTATGTTTTTTTTAGAAAAAAAGTTTGATATATATATATATATATATATTCGCGTCCAAAATAAATCAAAGTAATCAACCTTGCAAATTGATAACCATGATTTTGAGGGAATACTTGTTATGAAAGGTAACATCTTATGCTATAACGGATATTATTTTTTCAGACATTCCTCTTAACTTATATAATAGTATAGTCTATTTCAGATAATCAAAAAGCAGATTACATCTTAGACGATATTTCCCGAATCATTGTTTTAGGGAAATGTCTTGAGAATCATATCGAAACTCTTTCTACGGAATTTAATCATCTAAATATTTTTATTAAAAACATGAAAAAATTAAAATTCTTATTAGTGCTGATGCTTTCGCTGTCAGCAAGCATACAGGCACAAAGACCTACCGTTGTTGGAAGAGGGACGTATGTTGAAGGTGGTCTGCAGAGTTGGGATTATGAAATTCTTTCCAATGATGAGGCGAGAATTGTAGGTGGAATTTTATGGCAGGTTGGTTCAGTAACATCAACTCCTTTTACTGTAAGACACAATGGTCGGTATTACACTGTAACTTCGATAGGACGCGGGGCCTTTAAGGAAGCGAGTCTTCCCCGAGATTTTGCTCTTTCTTCTACTATAAAGGTAGTAGAGGATTCTGCTTTCTATGGATGTAAATTGTTTAGCATTGCTCTCGGAAATGTAGAAAAAATAGGTCGTGCAGCTTTTGCGAACTGTCCTTATTTAAGTACCCCCGTAGTTTTTCCACAGAGTATAAAAGACATTAGAGAGAAAGCTTTTGAGGGTTGTGAAGAATTGACATCTGTGAAATTTTTGGGTTCAGCAGCATTAAATACATCTGCAGCTTCCATGTTTTCTGGGTGTAAAAAACTAACATCTGTATCTTTGCCAGAAGGAACAACTCGTATTCCTACTGGTTTTTTGTCTGGTTGTATTTATAACCATAGAACAACCAAAACTAATCAGAAATATCCGAGTGTAAATCTTTAATTACCAGCATATTCTAAAATTTAACACTTTTCGGTTGCCATTTGTCGCTTCCCAAATTTCCACATATTTTTGAGACGTATTTCTGACGTGGAGAATTTGCGGGGCTTGTTTTTTGTCACACCGTGCAGACAGTTGACAAGGGTTTACAACCGTTTACGACAAGCGACAATAACCGCCCCGATATGCGGAAACAGTCACACTGTGTAGAAAAGCGACAATGGTTGACTTCCGTTCACATCCGTTTACCATTTCAGAGATATAGGATTGAAGAAATGAACCATTAAACGATAAAACGGTATGAAAGCAACCAGAAAATGCAGTTTTTGCGGCAAGTCCTTTGTAACCCGAAGCGGTATGCAAAGATATTGCAGTGAGGCTTGTCAGGCAGAAGCCAAACGAGCCAGAGTGATGCAGAAGAACAACCTCTTCAAAGTCGCCCAACCCTTGATGGAGATACAGCATCAGGAGTATCTCACCTTTTCCAAAGCAGCCATCCTCATGGGCTGTTCCCGACAGTACATTTACAAACTTGTAGCCATCGGCAAGCTGAAAGCCTCACGCATCAGCAACCGCATGGCATTCATCCGCAGAGCCGACATCGAGCAGATGTTGGAGGGCAATCCCTATCACCGCATCCTGCCCGGCAACACCTCCACACCAAGGAAATCATCTTCATCTTCCTTACCTGCCAAAAGAGAAAAAAGGGAAAAGGAAAGCGAAGAAGTGTTGGACTTCTATTCGGGCGAGGAGGTGATGTCCCTTTTTAAGGTAAAGCAGTCATGGCTTTACACTTCCGCCAAGCGTAACCATATCCCCATCTGCCGTATCGCAGGAAAGAACTATTACAGCAAGAAGCATATTGACGAGTTTTTCGGTGTGGCAGTTGATATTAGCGAAATTACCGACTGGCTACTGACCGAGGAGGTGGAGGAACTGTTCGGCATGAAGCCGACCGCACTCCGTGCCTACACCTATCGCCATAAGATACCCACTAAAAGAGAGTACGGGCGTACCTATTACTCCAAATCACATTTGAACGAACTCCGCAGAACTGACCTTGTGAACGATGAACGCTACTATACCGTTGAGCAGGTGCAGCAAATCTATGGTCTTTCGTCAGCCAACATCTGCCATATCGTCAAGGTGAAGCACATCGAAAAGATAAAGGTGGGTGTGAAAAACCTGCTTTTGCGCTCAGATGTGGAGCGTGTCATGGCTGAAAGGAACAAATAACCGTGAAAAATCGGGATTATCGAAAATTATTTCAAAATGATGTATCGTGGAGGTATTCACGGATATTTCACGTTGTTCCTTTGCCATCGGAAACATGGATACAACTCCAAAATGTATACAACCAATTAAAACATAATTATTATGAGTAAATGCAAAACAGTTACCTTGCGTAAGCGCAAGATTAAGAACGGGACACAGTATTCACTATGCCTTGACTACTATCCCGGCTACCGTGACAATGTCACCATGAGAGTGATTACACGTGAAGCCTTAGGAATTTACATCTTCGCCAAACCTGCAAACCAGCAGGAACGGGACTTCAACGCACGCATGATGAAGAAAGCGGTCATCCTGCGCAACCAGCGCTACGAAGCCATTTTCAATGAAAACAACGGCTTTTTTGACAAGACCAAGATGAAGGGCGATTTCCTTGCCTATTTCAAAGGACTGGCTGACCGCAAGAATATCAAGTGGCAGCACGTATACAAGCATTTCCAGCGGTTCGTGAACGGCAAATGCACCTTTGAGGAGGTGGATGTGGATTTGTGCCGCAAGTTCATGGAATACCTGCTTGATGCACCCCAATCCATCCACACCAACCAAAAGCTGCACATCAACTCCGCAGCAGGCTATTGGTCAACTTTCCGTGCCGTGCTGCACACCGCCTACCGTGACAGGAAGATAAAGGAGAACCCAAACGGCTTCTTAGACCGCATCGAGTGCATTCCCACCATCAGGGAGCATTTGAGCCAAGAGGAACTGATACGGCTTGCCGAAACACCCTGTGAGGAGGAGGTCTTGAAAAAAGCTTTTCTTTTCGCCTGTCTTACGGGACTGAGAAAGAGCGACATCAGACAGCTCACGTGGCAGCAGATACAACCATACACCAACGGCAGGATGTTCGTTACCACCCGTATGCAGAAAACCAAAGAAATAGTGCATAACCCCATCAGTGATGAAGCCTATGGACTGCTGGGAGAACGGGGCGAGGGACTTATCTTTGAGGATTTCAAGGACAAGATGCTGCAAGGACCACTCCAACGGTGGCTCACGGCAGCAGGGATAACCAAGAAAATCACCTTTCACTGTACCCGCCACAGCTTCGGAAGCCTGCACGTGGAAATGGGAACGGACATGGCTGTCATCCAAGCCTATCTCGGACATAAGAACATTACCACCACACAAATCTATTCCAAGATAGCAGCGCAGCAGATGTGTCAGGTGGTGGACAAGATAACCTTGAAGCGCAAGGAGGCATAAATGTCTCACATTGACAGGTATTCAGAGGGGCGGTTATGGCTACAAGGCTATAATCGCCCCTCTATGTTTTTGGCTTGATGCCACCATTTATAAGCCCCTCAGAGTATGAAACAGAGTATGATATGATGACATTTCGTGAAATACATTGAAAAAGACCGTTCTAACCGCAAATAACGGGCAGTAATTGGGAAAAATAGCATTAACTTTGCACAAAATAATACAGGAACATTCAATCTCTCAACGAAATATGGAATCATCAATCAAGGACAAATACATCATCTTGGGCTTTGTCGGCTTCGCCATCGTCCTAATATCTTCCATTGCCACGCTGGTAATAGCGGACAGCTTCAACCAAGACAACTTTGTCAGGTGGATAGTATTCGTATGCTGTAACCTGTTGGGATGGTTGCTCTATCTCTCCTTTCAGACACTTATCTTTGATACATACGAAATCTACAAAATCAAGTTCGGCAAGAAAGAAACGATTGCCGAAGCCATAGAGGTGCAGGAAGAACTGTCACAAAATACACTTGAAGAAGCCACATCTGTGCCTGGACCTACATCAGTCCCTGAGCCTGTACCCGAATCATCCCCGACAAAAGAAGAGACACTTATCCAAACACAACCGATAGAGCTTACTATCGCCCCGGATCTTCACGAAAAGAACCGTGCCAATTACGCAAGCAGAGAGCAACGGGAAAAGGAAGAGCGCATCCGCATGGTCATGGAGTATTGCCATTATTACCTGCCTCGCATTGCCGACCAAGAAACCGTGAACCACATCTGTACTGAGGTGGACAAATGGATGAATCTTAACACTTATACCCCGAAGCCCATACAAAGACCGTTTACCAAAGACATCAACAACATTCCACTCCGTCACTTCGTATGGAATATCTCTGAGCGTTTCCTGTACAAGAGATACTACAATGGGGATAACCGTGCCAAGTTCATCAAAGCCCTTTTCCCGAAATCGTTTGCTGATACAGACTTATCAACCATCAAGAATTTCAAGGTAGAGCCGTTAAAGACGGAAATTCCCATTGATGAACCCGAAAACGGCAAACTTGATTTCCACTATCCCGAGGATTATGTGCGGAATTAGGATAATCACGACACCAACGACAACCATCCGGTAACTCATAACCGCCTGTTTTACATCGTTTCCCGAGTAATTTTACCCGTCATTTATGGCTGGGCTTAATTATTCGGGAATTATTTTGCAATGACGTGTCGTGGAGATATTCACGGATATATCATTTCAGTCCTTTGCGCCAAGTCTTACAAAAGAGACGAGTACGCGAATGGAAAAATCAATTCTTACCTTCAACGACCTCCCCGAGGTTGTCGCTCAGCTTCGAGACGAAGTGATGAGCCTGAAAAGCCTGCTCGCCGAGCAGCGCAGTGTGAACAATGCCAAAACGGTGGACACCCACGTGCCCATGTCTGTGGACGAGGCAGCAGAGTATTTAGGTATCCCTAAGGGTACGCTCTACATGAAACTGTCAGAAGGGACAATCCCTGCCACCAAGCCCGGCAAACGCTATTGCCTTTACCGTGACGAACTGGACAAGTGGCTGGAAACCGCCCGAAAGAATCCCATACCGTTGTCAGACGAGGAACTGAACAAGTCCTTATCCTCTTCCCACCGTCGCAAGCCCAACCCACGTAACTGGTGAATGATATGGAAGAGGATAAGAACTATATCAACCTGATACGTGGCGACCTCACAAAAGCATCCCAAGCGCATAACGGTATGCCCGACAGTGTAGGCATGATGAATATCAAGACGGCAAACCAAACCATTCTTGAAGCATCGTTATTGCCTACGCCCCGTGCGCTGTGGGACAGCTTTTGGTACGAGGGGGAACTCTCCTGCTTGTTTGCCGATTCCAACGTGGGCAAGTCCATCCTTGCCGTGCAGATAGCCGACCGCATCGCCCGAACCGACAATGTGCTGTATCTGGACTTTGAACTGTCCGAAAAGCAGTTCCAGCTCCGCTATACCAACGAGCATGGAGAGCTCTACACCTTTCCCGACAAAATCTATCGGGTGTCTATTGACTGCAACCAGCTTTTGGATGCCAACTTTGAGGAAGCTATCATAGGCGGCATTGAACAGATGGCTGTGCAGACCGACTGCAAGATTTTCATCATTGACAATCTTACCTACCTGTGTTGCGCCATGGAGAAAGGCGATGCCGCAGGACGGCTGATGATTCAGCTGAACAATCTCAAAAAGAGATATGCGCTCTCTATCCTTGTCCTGGCACATACGCCCAAACGCTCTTTGGATTGTCCCATCACATCCAACGACCTTGCCGGAAGCAAACGGCTCTACAATTTCTTTGACAGCGTGTTCACCATTGGAAAAAGTGCCCAAGACGGAGGGCTTCGCTATGTGAAGCAGCTTAAAGTGCGCTATGGCACGTTCTCTCATGATGCGGATAATGTAATCGTTTACGAGATTGACAAGGTGGATGCTTTCTTGCAGTTCGTGTTCAGGGGCTATTCCACGGAAAAGGAACACTTGAAAAAATTGGGCGACAATGAATCAAGCCAAAGGGATTGCCAAATTCTGCAACTCTCCCAATCGGGCAAGTCCGTCAGGGAGATAGCCTCACAGGTGAATTGTGGCAAGTCCACCGTAAACCGTATCATCCAGCGCAGCAAAGAGAGTAAAAACGCAGGTGTCCCAAGTGTCCCACTGTCCCAACCCTTAGAGTGTGGGACAATGGGACAGGATGGGACAGCCGACAATCAACCATCAAAAACGGACTAAGCTATGGGCAATTATTCATTACAGAAGTATAAAGGAACGGCAACACGGCATACCTGCCCCAAATGCGGAGACAGGCATTCTTTCGTCTATTACGTGGACGAAAATAATGTGCCGTTGCATCCATCGGTCGGCAGATGTAACCACGAAAGCGGTTGTGGGTATCACTACACTCCGAAAGAGTATTTTCAAGAGCATCCTGAACACAGAACTACCAATGATTTCTCTTTTGACAGGCAAAGAGCAGAGCAGAAGAAAGTGAAGCAGCAAAGTAAGCCGACAGCCATCGGCTATATTCCCCCTCACTATGTGGAGAAGTCGCAAAGCGAGCGTAGCAATTTCTTCCGTTTCCTCTTCACACTCCTTACTTCCTACTATGGCGACAAGGCGAAAGAGGTGTTGAAGCGGTTGTTGGAGGAATACCGTTTGGGGGCTACCCGTGACGGCTCTGTTATCTTTTGGCAGATAGACAGGACGGGCAAGGTACGCACGGGAAAGGTGATGCAGTACAATCCCGAAGACGGACACCGTATCAAGGGAGGACAGACATCGGCAGTGAACTGGATACACAGCATATTGAAAAAGCAGCGTGTGTTGGCAGAGGATTGGCAACTATCCCAATGCCTTTTCGGGGAACACTTGTTGAAAACGCATCCCGACAAGGTGGTGGTCTTGGTGGAATCCGAGAAGAGTGCCGTTATCGGTTCTGCTATCTTCCCCGATTATGTATGGCTGGCTACGGGTGGTAAGAGTCAGATGAGAGAAGAGAAACTCCGTGTACTGTCAGGGCGAACCGTGCTTCTCTTTCCCGATGCCGATGCTTATGCCGAGTGGAAACAGCGAGCCGAGAGCATGTACTTTTGTAAGGTGGTGGTTTCGGACATCATCGAAAGGAATGCCACCCCGAAACAAAAAGAAGCCCATATCGACATAGCCGATTGGATTATCTTTCAGATACGGGAGGGCAAGGTGATGAGTACAGCCAACCACTTGGTCGAGGCTGAGAGAATCCTCCAGCGGATGATAGAGAAGAATCCCGTCCTGCAAAAACTGATAGACGATTTAGACCTTGTGCTGGTCGGTGCATCTCCAATCGGCAACGATGATGAAAAACCTCCCTGACGGAGGAGAGCGGAAGCCGTAGGCTGGAGTTTGCAGACAATGGCTTGCCATTGATATAGCCCACTATAACTACACGCTCCGCTTACGTAGTTGTGGGCTCTCCCGAGGGGATTAGGGTTTTACCCTAATGACCCACTCAGGGCGTTTCTCCCCTGAGAACCCAGAGCAAAGAGTGACCCTCTCTTTGCAATCTCCGCTTATGGGTTGCACCCCTAAGAACCCCATGCGTTTACGGACAGCGGAAAAGCAAACAATAAAGTACAAACCCAAAAAACAAGTATCTATGGCAACAAAATCAAGCATACATATCAAGCCCTGCAATATCGCATCGAGTGAGGCTCACAACAGGAGGACTGCCGAATACATGCGCCACATCGGAGAGTCCAGAACCTATGTGGTTCCAGAACTCTCCACCGATAATGAGCAGTGGATAAATCCCGACTTCGGCAGTCCGGATTTGCGGATGCATTATGACAATATCAGACAGATGGTAAAGGAAAAGACCGGACGTGCCATGCAGGAAAAGGAGCGTGAACGCAAAGGCAAGAACGGTAAAATAGTCAAGATTGCGGGATGCTCCCCCATACGTGAAGGAGTGCTGCTTGTCAGGTCGGACACCACACTGGCAGACGTGCGTAAATTCGGTGAGGAGTGTCAAAGACGCTGGGGAATCACACCGCTGCAAATCTTCCTGCACAAGGATGAAGGGCATTGGCTGAACGGTCAGCCGGAAGCGGAAGACAGGGAAAGCTTCAAAGTCGGGGACAGATGGTTCAAGCCGAACTATCATGCCCATATCGTTTTCGACTGGATGAACCACGAAACAGGAAAGAGCCGAAAGCTCAATGACGATGACATGATGCAGATGCAGACCCTTGCATCCGACATCCTGCTGATGGAACGCGGGCAGTCAAAGGCTGTCACTGGTAAGGAGCATCTGGAACGGAACGACTTTATCATTGAGAAGCAGAAAGCTGAACTGCAACGCATGGATGCAGCCAAACGGCACAAAGAAGAACAGATAAATCTTGCCGAGCAGGAACTGAAACAGGTGAAATCAGAAATACGCACTGACAAGTTAAAGAAGACAGCCACCACGGCAGCGACAGCCATAACTAGTGGAGTTGCTTCTCTTTTCGGGAGTGGAAAACTGAAAGAACTGGAACGTGCCAACGAAAAACTGCAAGACGAGGTTTCAAAACGGAACACCAATATTGAAAAATTGCAGAGCCAAGTACAGCAGATGCAGAAACAGCATGATACGCAAATCCACAATCTCAGAGAAATGCACAGGCAGGAACTTGACATGAAAGAAAAAGAACTGTCACGGCTCGCCAGAATCATAGACAAGGCTTTCAGGTGGTTTCCGATGTTCAGGGAAATGCTGCGCATGGAAAAGTTTTGTGCCATGCTGGGATTCTCTAAAGAAATGACTGAAAGTCTTATAGTCAAAAAAGAAGCCCTGAAATGTAGCGGTAAAATCTATTCCGAGCAACACAGGCGGAACTTTGATATAAAGGATGATATTTTAAGGGTGGAAAATGACCCTGACGATGAAAGCAGGCTGAACCTGACAATAAACAGGAAGCCGATTGCCGACTGGTTCAGGGAGCAATGGCACAGGCTTAGATATGGAGCAAGAGTGCCGCAACAGGAAGAAAGAAAAAGTAGAGGATTCAAATTATAATAGAAGCAATTTGATTAGTAATCTAAAAGCACTCCGATAACGATTAGAGTGCTTTTAGATTGTTTATCATTAATTATCAAAGCAAGTGCAGTTTAAGATTTTACTGAAGTTTGCATTAATAAAGAATATACTACAGCTGATATA
>ERZ773046.193-NODE-193-length-42114-cov-16.689008_pt1 | contig 42114 bp, 32 predicted proteins | sample MGYA00580634_ERZ773046 | MGnify/ENA primary metagenome ERZ773046 (study PRJEB29015, sample SAMEA2738127) | human oral metagenome | biome: human oral; feature: human-associated habitat; material: saliva | place: China | collected 2159 ... | reverse complement strand
AAGCCAACGAATCGCCACAGAACTGGACCAGTTCCAAATGTGCAAAAGCCGACAAACAACAAATACAAACACTGGCTGCAGAAGTGCTTTCGGCACAACTTAGCGAACTAATTGCCTACAATAACGACAATTGGAACGAGTTTCAGTCTATTCAACTCACCCTTTCGCACCTCTCAGAACTACGACTTTTGCACGCCATAGCCGATGCTGTGGACAACTTAACAAAGGATACTAACCGCTTTATGCTTAGCAATACACAAGCATTGCTTAAAGAATTAATTGCGGATAGCGACACTCCTTTCATATTTGAACGTATTGGTGCACGCCTAAAACACGTAATGATAGACGAGTTTCAGGACACCAGTACCATACAATGGCAGAACTTTCAGGTGCTGTTAGCCAACTGTATGGCACAAGAATTGTCGCAAAACCTAATAGTAGGCGATATAAAACAAAGCGTGTATAGGTGGCGACAAGGCGATTGGGGCATACTAAACAACATTGAAAAGAGCTTTGCTCACCAAAAAATAAGGCTGGAAACGCTCGATTATAACTATCGTTCCGAAAAACGAATAATAGACTTTAACAACGCCTTTTGGGAACAATGTGTTGCTAATACTGCCAAAGAAGTAGCGCAAGACGATGCCGAAAAAGCCAAAATAGTGCAGAAAGCATACGAAGATGTGGCACAAAAAACACATAAAACTACCGAAAATGGATTCGTAAAAATAAGTCTTTATCCAAGCAAAAGTATGAAAGAAGCTGTGTTAGAAGAGCTTATAGAAACCATAAAAGAACTGTTTAACAATGGATATGGTGGTAAAAACCAAAGTAAAATAGCCATTCTGGTGCGCTCTAAAAGCAATATTCAAGACATAGTAAACGCACTTTTGCAAAGCTTTGGCAACGAAATTAACATCGTTTCAGACGAGGCTTTTCGCTTAGATGCATCGCTATCGGTAAACATTATAGTGAGTGCTATGCACCTACTTACCCACCCAGACGATGTATTAACACGGGGAAAACTGGTGAAACTCTACAATCAGGAGGTACTAAAAAAGCCATTAACCGACACCGATTTACTGGTTTCTATCAATGAAAGCAACAATATTGACACTAAAAATATAGACAAAAAGGAACGTAGAAAACTGGCTACAGAACAGCAAATGGCTAAATTAAACAGCCAATTGCCACCAGAATACGTAGCAAACAGAGAACTTTTGTTGGGTCTTCCTATCGTAGATTTAGTGGATAAACTATTTATGTTGTTCGGCTTAGACCAGTTAGAAGGGCAAAGTTCGTACATTTGTACACTCTACGATACCCTAAACGACTTTCTGAAAGACCACACAGCAGACATCGATGACTTTATAAACGAATGGGAAAACAGCCTCTCTTCGAAGACAATACAGAGCGATGAGATAGAAGGAATACGCATTATGACCATTCATAAAAGTAAAGGTTTAGAGTTCGATAATGTCATAATACCTTTCTGTAACTGGGAAATGGAAAAGAAAGGAACACTCTGGTGCGAAACAAAAAACAAGCCAGCTCCCTACAATAAGCTACCTTTGCTGCCCATAGACTTTAGCAGAGACAAGCTGATAGGCACGGTTTTCGAAGACGATTACAAGGAAGAACACTTCCAAAACATAGTAGACAACCTGAATTTACTATACGTTGCGTTCACAAGAGCATCGAAAAACTTGTTCGTTTTTGGCTTGCGTCAAGGCAAAACAACACTCGATAACATCGCAAAAGGCACTCCACCAGGAAACCGTTCCTATGCTATTGAATTGGCATTAAGGCAGGTTAGCGAACAATTACAAGGCAGTTCGCTTAGCTTTCCCGACGATATTGGTAGCGAAATACATTTCGAATATGGCACATTAGCCCCCGAAACGCACGAAAAAGAACATGCTGTGGCGGACAATCCGTTCCTTATTAAGCCCGACAAACACATTGTTAGCATTGCCACATACCCACAAGCGGCAACCTTTAAACAGAGCAATAAGAGTATAGAATTTGTGAAAGGAGAAGACGTAGACCCCTCTGACAGAACACGATATATAAAGATTGGTAATGTGTTACACCAACTTTTTTCAACCATTTATACCACTGCCGACATTCCAGCACGGCTCAACGAATTGGAACAACAGGGCATAATATACAACGACGAGATAACTTCGGCACAGCTGCGCACCCGTATTGAAGATGCCATAACCAACCCACAGGTGCAAGAATGGTTCTCTAAAAGATGGCAACTATATAACGAATGCACCATATTAGAGTATAATAAAGATACCAACGAGATGGAAGAACATCGCCCAGATAGGGTAATGACCGATGGAAAAGAGTTTGTTGTGGTAGACTTTAAGTTCGGAAAAGAACGCGAAGAATATAAGAAACAAGTGCAACAATATATGGAAATTCTTATTCGTATGGGGCATAAAAAGGTGTCAGGATACCTTTGGTATGTAGTAAAAAACAACGTAGTGGAAGTGAAAATCTAACCTTAAACTTAGCAAAATGAATACTTTTCTGCAAGCAGTAGCCACCAATTTAATAGAAAAATACGGCAACGACTTAGCCCATAAGGCTATTGTTTTTCCAAACAAACGTGCTGCTTTGTTCCTAAATCAGGAGTTAGCGAAACACGCTAACGGTCCTATTTGGAGCCCATCGTACGTTACTATCTCCGAATTATTCCAGCAACAGTCGAGCTTAACCATAGCCGATCCTATTAAAAGTCTATGTATTCTCTATAAAGTATATATGGAACAAACTGGCAGAAACGAGACTCTTGATGAGTTTTATGGCTGGGGACAGCTGTTGTTAGCCGACTTTGACGACATAGATAAGAATATGGCAGATGCCGAAAAGGTGTTTCGCAACATACGAGACCTGCACGAATTGGACACGATAGACTATCTTTCGGATAGCCAAAAGGCAGAACTCAGTAGGTTTTTTGCTAACTTTACTGGCGATTCGAGCATACTAAAAGACCGCTTTCTAAGACTTTGGAGCAAGCTATACAATATTTATTCGGAGTTTAAAACCAGGTTACGCAAAGAGAATTTGGCTTACGAGGGTATGTTATATCGTGATGTTATAGAGCAAAAACAACTACCTAACCGCTACGATACCTATATTTTTGTGGGTTTCAATGTGCTACAAAAGGTAGAACAAAAACTGTTTTCGGCTCTGAAAAGCGAGGGAAAAGCACGCTTTTATTGGGACTACGACCACTACTATATGGCACAATCTAACGAAGCAGGCGTGTATATTAATAAGTGGTTGCGTGATTTTCCTAACGAATTTGCTGCCGATAACCCACTCTATACTGGCTTCGAAGCGGCAAAAGAAGTGCGCTACGTGTCGGCACCAACCGAGAATTTGCAAGCCCGTTACGTGTCCGAATGGTTGTTAGAGAACCAACGTTACAAGGCAGGAAGGCATACTGCGGTGGTTATGTGCAACGAAATGCTGTTGCAAACTGTTATACATTGCATTCCACCAGAGGTTGAAACGCTCAACGTAACAACGGGTTATCCACTGTCGCAAACACCCATTAGCTCTATGGTTTGGCAACTTATAGCCTTGCAAACCGAAGGTTTTTCGGCACAAGAGGGGGCTTACAGGTTACAACAATTGGCACATGTGCTACGCCACCCCTATGGAAAATATCTGGGAATAGATGCTAACAACCTGCTTGCAGAACTGCAAACGGAGAAGCAATACTACATTAAAGTGGAACGAACACGCCTTAAACACGTTGATAAACCAGTGGAAGCGTTGGTGGAATGGCTGGTAGAGATGGTTAGAACCATAGCTACTAATGGGGCAGAAAACCACAATCAGCTATTTCAAGAGTCTACTTTCCGAATGTATACCCTGCTTAACAAGCTGTTAGAACTAATGAAAGAAGGCGACCTAATGGCAGATTTTGTTATGTTTCGCCGTCTATTCAGTCAGCTAATAGCATCTACTTCCATTCCATTTCATGGCGAACCAGCTCGCGGAGTACAGGTAATGGGAGTGCTGGAAACACGCAATCTCGATTTTGAAAACGTGTTGTTGCTTTCTTGTAACGAGGGAAATATGCCCAAAGGGGTAAGCGATGTGTCGTTCATTCCACACTTTGTGCGAAAAGCATACGGGCTTACCACCATCGATAACAAGGTTTCTGTGTTTAGCTATTACTTCCATAGACTGTTGCAAAGAGCCAAAAACGTTACACTGTTGTATAACAATTCTACCGAAGGAACACGGGTAGGAGAAATGAGTAGGTTTATGTTGCAACTCTTAGTAGAGAGTAAATTAAACATAAAACAATGGGCATTGCAAGCCGGACAAGAGCCGTTGCGCTTGCAAAAACAAACCATTTGCAAAGACGAAACCGTGCTGAAGAAACTCAATAGCATATCTTACTTCTCGCCAACTGCCATAAACACCTACCAACGATGCCCTGTAATGTTTTATTATAAGTATGTTGCAGAACTATTGGAAAGTAACGACAACGACACAGACGATATAGATGGACGTGTGTTTGGTAATATTTTTCACTGTGCTGCACAGCTTATGTACGAGCAACTTTTACCACGCGAGGTAATTAAAAGCAGCGATATTGAACGACTTTTAAGCACCGGGCGGTCGGTGCAATCGCCTACATCGGGCAACGCAAACGCCACTTTAGACAGCGTTGTGAGCGAAGCTTTTGCCAGAGAACTGTATCTTCAGAAACCTGGAAACACCCACCACCCAAAGCTAAATGGACTGCAAATTATTAAGAAAGAGGTGATTGTGAAGTTCTTGCGACACCTTCTTCAGATAGATTTGCATACATCTCCTATGCGAGTAATACGCCACGAGTTCGACATTTACAAGCGTTTTACAATAAATGTTATAGGAAAACAGAAAACAATAACGGTGGGCGGACGTGTAGATAGGTTAGACGAAATAAAGCTGAACACACCCCAAGAGCAACTGAGAGTGGTTGATTATAAAACTGGAAATAAGGTTGCAGGAGAGTTAAAAAAGGTGGAAGATATATTCAATCCGGCAAAAATATTGAACGAAAAGAACGATTATATATTCCAAGCAATACTATATAGCATTATAGAACAGACCGAAGACAACACCAACAACCCCAACCACAAACCAGTAAGTCCGGCATTGCTCTTCATACAACACGCTAATAGAGAGAACTATTCGCCCGTTGTGGTGCTGGAAGGAGCACCTGTTACGAATGCTGCAACCTACGAAAACGATTTTGAAAACTTCTTAAAAGAGAAGTTGGAAGAACTGTTTAACAGCGAAACATTTATACCAACAACCAACCAAAAGATATGTGAGAATTGCCCATACAACCAGCTTTGCGGACAAAAATAGCCGAACAAAGGGGTTAAAAATATAGCCGTAATGGTGTTGTTATGGGGGTATGAAAAGAATAGAAATACCACCCTCGTTTTTGAAAATAATTCTAACGAAAAACAAAAACCCCCTTTTTACAAAACAAAAACCCCCTTTTTGCAATGTAAAAAGGGGGTTTTTGCAACGCAAAAATATGGTTGTTGTAATGTGTTAAGTATTAGGTGGTTATGCAAGCGTGTTGTTTTTGCCAAACATTAGCGTACGAATGGTTGTGTTACATTGTTTCTTCTGATATTCTTTTAATACCATTCTGTTGAATATTCTGCCAGGTATGTTTAATGAATAGCGTATTTTTCCACGTTCATTCCGTAGGCGTAGGGACCGATTTATCGTGCCCGTACCCACGTAATTCCCCGAAATAATGTTGCATATTTCCACTGTTAGTATCGCAATTCGTACCCAATTTCTGTAATTTTTAAATGCTTACAGCACCTTGAATTTGGCAAATTTCAACAGCAATTGTTTCCTTCCTGCATTGCGAAACGTTACGGTTGCTTTGGTGTTTTCGCCACTTCCTTCAATTGCTTCTACCACACCTATACCGAAACGGAGGTGTTCTATGGTTGCACCAACAGATAACTGGCTGGCTGAAACTGTGCCAAATGTTGTAGAAGAGCCTGTTGGCGACTGTACAGAATTGCCACCAACGCCAGCAGATAGGGTAGATGTTTCGGTTTGTCTGCCACCGTTTGATATGGCTGCCGATAGTCTTTTAAAGTTTCCTCCCTCGCTTATCAGTCGTTGTTTTGTGCGTTCCGATAGCGGATTTACTGCACGTTCGGGCATTCGTGGGGCTGTAATTTTGGGTCGAGGGTCAGCCTTAAACTGTGTTGCCACAGGGTTTGCGTTTTGCCATCGGCTATCTTTTGCAGGCTCGTCCCACGGCATACGGTTGCCAATACCACCAAATGGCAGGTTCTCAGCGTCTATATAAGCAGGGTCAATGTCCTTTAAAAAGCGGCTCGGATTATTGAATTGCATAGAACCAAAGTGGTAACGGTTCTTCGCATTGGTGAGATAGCAAAGCTGTTCTGCCCTTGTTATAGCCACATATAGTAGCCGGCGTTCCTCTTCAAGCTCTTTTCGCGAACTGGCAGCTATGGCATTGGGGAATATATTCTCCTCTAATCCCACCACAAACACTACCGGAAACTCCAAACCTTTGGCAGCATGGATAGTCATAAGCGACACTTTCGGGCTGCCATCGTCCGCCTTATCCAAGTCGGAATAGAGTGCAACCTCTTGCAAAAAGTCGGTTAAGAAAGTTTCATCTTCCCTTCCTTCCTCTCTTCTTTCGTCTACAAAGGCTTGCATTCCTGCCAAAAGTTCTTCCAAATTCTCACGTCTTGCAATGTCGTCGGGCGATGTTCCCTGTGCCAAATCAGCCCAGATGCCACTTTGTTTTATTATTTCTGTACCCAAAGAGTATGCATCTGTCATTGCCAATTGGCGTATAAAGTTGCTAATAAGCTCTACAAACGCAGTTAGTTTTGTGGTTGTTCCCTTATTAATATCTAAGTTATAGGTTGGCGGATTGGTGATAACGTCCCACAAACTTGCCCCTTTTGCATTGGCACATTCTATTATTTTTTGTAGCGTAGTGCCTCCGATGCCTCGTGTTGGATAGTTTATGATGCGTTTAAAAGCCTCTTCGTCGTTCGGGTTAGCCACCAAACGGAAGTAGGCTATAATGTCTTTTATCTCTTTTCGTTGGTAGAACGACAGTCCACCAAATATCTTATATGGTATTGAAGCCTTACGCAATTCGTCTTCAAAGCTACGACTTTGTGCGTTGGTTCTGTACAAAATGGCAAAGCAATTGTATTGAAATGCTTTTGTGCGGTGTAGTTTTTTAATTTCTTTTACCACCACCATAGCTTCCTCTTTATCGCTGTAGCACGAGTGATAGCTTATTTTTGAGCCTTCGCTTTCCTTAGAATAAACCTCCTTTGGAATTTGTTTTACGTTGTGTTTCATAAGCGAATTGGCTGCTTCTACTATCTTTTGGGTAGACCGATAGTTGCGTTCGAGCTTGAAAACCTGTACATTATCAAACTTTTTTTGGTAGTCTAATATGTTGTCTATATTGGCTCCTCTAAACGAATAGATGCTTTGATAGTCGTCGCCTACCACGCAAACACGTTGGTGTTTTACGGTTAGTAGTTTAACAATAGCCACTTGTACAGAATTGGTATCCTGGTATTCGTCTACCAAAATATACTGAAAGCGGTCGGCATACTTATTGCGAATGTCGGCATTTTCGTTGAGAAGGCGAAACGTATTCACCAAAATATCATCGAAATCCATAGCGTTCGCTTGTTGGCAACGTGCTTGATACACTGTATAAATGCGTGTAACAGCTTGCAGTTTTGCCCCTCTTAAACCACTTTGTCCACCATAGCTACTACCAAAAGCATCGGGACCGATGAGCTGATTCTTAGCCATCGATATAATATTGTGTACTGTAGATGGCTTATAATCCTTATCGTTCAGTCCCAAAGTCTTAATAATCGACTTTAGAAGCGACCGCGAATCGGTTTCATCGTATATGGTAAAGTTGCTGTTATAGCCTATATGTTGTGCCTCTGCTCTAAGAATGCGAGAGAAAACAGAGTGGAATGTGCCCATATAAAGCTGACTGGCTTGTTCCTGATTTACCAGTTTTGCAATGCGTTCTTTCATTTCTCGTGCAGCTTTATTGGTGAAAGTGAGTGCTAAAATGCGGTAGGGCAGCACACCATACATTATTAAATAGGCTATTTTATAGGTAAGAACGCGTGTTTTTCCCGAGCCTGCGCCAGCCACAACCAGCGATGGTCCGTTGCAATATTCTACTGCTTCGCGTTGATTTTCGTTGAGTTGTGCGAGCAGCTGCTCTATTTTTTCTTGTTTATCCTCTTGCATTTGTGTTGTAATGGTAGCGTTTTCTAATTGTTTAATGGGAAGGCTGGTATGTGTTTCATCTGTGTTTCAATCTGCCTTAACCGCTTTCTCATGTACGGTCCTGGTGCTTTCGACGAGAAACGACGGGGGTTGGGGAGTGTCGCTGCAATAAGTGCACAGTCGGAACGGGTAAGGTTTATGGCATCTACATCGAAGTTTTTCTCTGCACAAGCCTGTACCCCGTATATGCCATCGCCCATTTCTATGGAGTTGAGATATACCTCCATAATGCGTTGTTTGCTCCAAAACGTTTCTATAAGAAAGGTGAAATATGCCTCTAAACCCTTGCGCAGCCACGACCTTCCTTGCCATAAGAACACGTTTTTTGCCGTTTGTTGCGAAATGGTAGACCCACCACGCATACGCTTTTTGCCGTTTAGGTTGTCCTTTGCAGCCTGTTCTATAGCCTGATAGTCGAATCCGTGGTGTGTAAGAAAGCGTTGGTCTTCGCTCGCTATGACGGCAACAGGCATAGAAGGCGACATTTTTTCTATTGGAATCCAGTGGTGATAGAGTTTTATTTTCTCGCCATTTCCAATCTGTTCAAAGCATCGCACCAGCATTAAAGGCGTAAAATAAACAGGTATAAAGCGGTATACAATAACGCTTAATATAGTGGATACGAACAGTAAACCCACTATCCATTTAGCAAATTTAATAACTTTCTTTACCATACAATGTACAAAGTTACGAAAAAGAAAGCGGTTTAACAAGAAAACTTTCTGCTGTTTGCTATGGTGTTTGCATAGAAAGTGTTGCACAGTGTTGCTTTCTATGGCTGTTAAGTTTACCATATTTAGTTGTTATTTTCGGCAATATAGGTGTTATAAAATCCCAAACGTGCGTGGCGTTTATAGTGGTGGTGGTTTGTTTTAGAGCCGCTTTAACAACTGTGATGTATAGTATTTAAAAACCAAAAACCCCCTTTTTGCATTGCAAAAGTATGGTTTTTGGCGTACAAAAAGTAGGTTTTTGCAATGCAAAAAGTAGGTTTTTGGTAAGGCGTTGTTATACAAATAGTTACGTAGTGTTATTTTCCTGATGTTCTATTTGTGTTATTGGTGTCGCAAATGCGCCATATTTCGTACATTAAAACCAATTGTTTTTGATTGTGATATGGGTGCGATGAATCGGCAAATATGCCTTTCGGAGTGTTCGTTGATGCATATTTGCGCACTAAACAGACCGTGCGTGGGTGTTCGCAACCATATATATAACTGCAAAAAGGTGGATTTTGATTTTGGATTTTATTGATCTGGATTCTCAATAAAGCCTTTGTATTGTTCTTCTAATCCATTTTCAATGCTGTTGTAAGCCTCCTTCATGGTTTCTTTTTCAAATTCAACACCCTTTCCTTTTGGTGGAATTGGTTCGTGAATGGTGAGCGAAAGTGGGTGCCAAACAGGGAAATGCCAGTCGCGTGTGCGGGGCATAACATCGAAAGCACCATTAATAGTGATGGGACAAACTGGCAATTGAAGCTCGTCGGCTAGCATAAATGCTCCACGGCGGAATACTCCCAGATGCCCCGTAAAGGTGCGTGCGCCTTCTGGAAATACCACAACCGACATACCTTCGCGTAGAGTTTCGCGTGCTTGATCGTAGGTTCGCTTAATTTTACTCGCCCCCGACTTGTCTACAAAAATATGGTGTGCACATTCGCAAGCTATTCCAATGAATGGTATTTTGCGTATGCTCTTCTTCATCATCCACTTAAAATTTCGTCCTAAAAAGCCATAAATGAGGAATATATCGAACGATCCTTGATGGTTAGAAACAAACACATAGCTTTGGTTTTGGTGCAAATGTTCGCGTCCTTCTACCTTTACAGGCAGCAAAAGGGCACGAATAGTGAACTTTCCCCATAGTCGTCCGGGGTGATAACCCCAGAAGTGGCCGTTGCCTAAGCGGCATCCTATGGCTGTAACCGTTGCTGTTATAATGGAAGCAACCAGGAAAAGCGGAAGGAAAACAAACAGCACGTATATCCGATAGAGCAGTGTGAGCAACGTGCCAACAATAGTTTTGTGTCCAGTTTGTGTAGTTTTTTTGTTGTAGTTTTGTTGCATAGTGTTTGTAAGATGTTGCTTATTATGTTGTTTTAGCCTTAAGTGTGATAACCACAATCTCGTTTGGCATATTCACACGGAAGGGTGCAAAGCCTCCCAAACCATCGGTAACGTTTAGAAAATGGTTGCCACTGCGATACACACCATAGTCGTTTTCCTCTCTAATTTCGGTTGGTCGAAATCCCAAAAACTGCATTTGTCCGCCGTGTGTATGTCCACACAGTGTTATTTGCGCTATGTTTTTAGGCAGTATATGGCGTCTCCATGCCGATGGATCGTGCTGAAGCATAATAACGAAAGCCCCTTTGGTAACCCCTTGAAGTGCTTTTTGGTAGTTGGCTTTTTGTGGAAATGGCGGCTTACCATCGTTCTCTGTACCTGCAATAACAATGCTATCGTTGCCCCGTTTTATGGTTATGTGGTTGTTTTCTAACAAGTTCCACCCTAATTTATGGCGTACAATGTTAGCAAAATCGTTATTTTGTTGTTCAGCCTCCTTAGGGTTTAGTTTTACATATTCGGTATAATCGTGATTTCCACGTACCGCAATGGCATTCTTCATACTGGTTTTCAGGAGGTTTGTAAAGGGCAGAATTTCGCTTGGACGCATATTTTGGAGGTCTCCCGTAAACACTATTAGGTTGGCGTTCTGGTGTTTTATGCTGTCCATTTCGTGTTCCAGAATAAACCGTCGCCACCCATTGAAAGTGCCAATGTGCATATCTGATACCTGAACAATGCGGTATCCATCGAAGTTTTTGGGTAAATTGCTTACATTAAGGGTGATATGGCGCACCCGAATTTGGGAAAAACCGAAGGTAAGACCGTACACATATACCACGAAAATGGCAATTGCAGCCACCACTCCCACGTAATGACCATAGTTTCTGCGTGTTTTTACAATGGTTTTGCACACCAATGAACCAACGAGCGAGCATATACCAAAGATGGTTTTTGGTGCTACGAAAGCGCCTAAAAGGAATAAATAGGTGTTAAGCCACGTAAGATTAGTAGGTGCAAAGTTGTGTATAGACGCTAAAGCACAGGTATATATCACAAGAAAAATAGTAGGAATCCACCATGCTAATCGTTGTTGCCACGTGATATGAATACGTTTTCGGAAGTAGTGAATATCTATATAAACATCGGAAAGAACGATGACGAGTAGTAAAGGAATAACAATTCGTGCTATCATATCTATTTATTATTAAAGTTTCTGAATGTGATTTGTTCGCCGCGATAGTGGGTATCGAATTGGTTTTGGTTAAGAATATGCACCCCATTGCAGAAAGTATGCACCACTTTCCAATGGTATTCGTGTCCCATCATAGGACTCCATTTGCATTTGCTTTGTATGTTTTCCTTGCTAACCGTCCATATTGTGTTCGGCTTAACAATAGTAATGTCGGCACGATAGTCCTTTCTTAAAAAGCCCCTTTCGTCAATTTTGAAACGCTGAGCAGGCGCATGTGCCATAAGTTTAACCAACTGTTCTATTGTAATAATGCCGTTATCAACCAGTTCGAGCATAGTTGGTAGCGAGTATTGCACCATTGGCATACCCGAAGAAGCGGTAGCACAGCCACCCTGTTTCTGCGATAAAAGATGCGGAGCATGGTCGGTTGCCACAGTGGTAATACGTCCATCGGCAAGTGCTCGGCGCAGTTCGGCACGGTCGTGCGCTGTTTTTATAGACGGATTACACTTAATTAACGCTCCCTTTGTGGCATAATCGTTGTTTGTAAAGTACAAATGCGCAATTACAGCCTCCATTGTAACGAAGTCGCAAACGTGTGGTTGTTGCAACAAATGTAGTTCGCGAGCCGTTGAAAGGTGTGCAATGTGTAGTTGGGTATGGTGTTTCAGAGCCAATTCTACAGCGAGTTTAGAACTCTGGAAGCAGGCATCTTCGCTCCTAATTTCGTAGTGATGACAGATGTCGGGGTCGTCTCCGTAGAGCATTTTTGCCTTTTTCATATTGTTGGCAATAATGTTTGAGTCTTCGCAATGCGTCATAACGGGTAGGTTCTTGGCTGCTGCTGTAGCAAAAATCTGCTCTAATGCGCTCCGTCTGTCCACCAACATATTTCCCGTAGAGGCTCCCATAAACAGTTTAACCCCAGGTATGGTGTGTTCGTTGAGTAGTTTTATGGTGTCGGCATTGCAGTTTGTGGCTCCGAAAAAGAACGAATAGTTAATGTGAGAGCTGTGTTTGGCACGTTCAAACTTATCGTTTAGCGCTTCGATAGTGGTGGTTTGCGGATTGGTGTTGGGCATTTCGAAGAACGAAGTAACGCCCCCGAACGCAGCAGCACGGCTTTCGCTTTCAATATCAGCCTTGTTTTCCATTCCCGGTTCACGGAAATGCACGTGCGAATCAATGATTCCTGGTAAAACAAAACACCCCGTGGCATCGACTATTTCGTCGAAATTGCCACGGGGTGTTGTATTTTCTGTTATGATTTCGGCTATTCGATTGTCTTCAATGACGATTGTGCCATTGAATGTTTTTCCTTCATTTACTATCGTTCCGCCTTGAATGAGTTTCCTCATTTTGTATGTATATATATATAATGTGTATCTTTTTTTATTTTGCTATCGTAGTATCGCCAGCCATTTCGGCAGGAGTTGGTGGAGCAATATTGCTATTGTTGGGCATTGTTTCCTGCGTTGGTAGCTCCATTCCGTTCATTTCTTTCTGTGCGCGTTGGAACTTTTCGTAGAAGTCTTTTATGGCTGCGTTGTTCTTAAACACGTCAGGAGCTTTCGCCATAATAAACTCTACCCACGATGGAAGTTGGCTTACAGCATTTGCATATAGGTAGTCGTTCATCCAAATAGGGTAGGCGTTAGGTGTCATATCGTAGGAAACTCGTGTGAGAAAGCCCCACGTAGAGAGTGTGTTATCAAAGTTATTGGTAACGAAAGCCGTGAAAAGCTTATCTATATTGGCATAAACAAGCAGTGCTTTCTTTATTAATCGGGCGTTAGTAGCCTCTTCATCGTGTCCATTCATTATGGAAACACCTTCTTCATGGTCTATTTCTATGAATTGATTTCGTAGTTGTGTGAACTTCGTCCAGAAGGTATTGAGCTTCTCATTTAGGGGAGTTCCGCTCACACGGAGTAGAGTATTGTCGAGTTTAAGCTGTATATCGCCTTCTTCTAACACTATTGGGAACTGCAAATTCATATCATCCATATAGATTTGAGCTACCTGTACAGAATCGAGAGTACCCTTAAAGGAGAAGTTTCCATGCACTACTTCACATGAATCGAGTGTTATTAGCGAGTCGCCAGAGCCTCCTTTTAAATAGAGTTGCCGTCCATCGAGACTAGAAATGTTTGACGTTCCGTGTATATAATATGACTTAGTGCACGATGTTAGCGCCAATAATATAACGAGAGCGTAAAGTATTTTATTCATAGAATGTATTCTTTTATGTTTCATTCGCTGGTGCGTCTCATTGCTGCGGCGTGTTCAAGCGAGTTCATCATAGTCGATTTGCTTTACTAAAAGTTTATTCATACCGTCTCACAAAAGTACAATGTAATTGTGAAGTGGCGAAAGTTTTTCATTGATTTTAAGACATCTGCAATGTATTTAGGCTTTTTTTTAAGTTCCAGACTGTTGTTCTCTTTTTAGAAGATGGTCTATTCGGTGTATTGTATAGAACTCTATTACAGTGGCAATCAGTAGTATTACCACCCAGTTATGGTACACAATGTTTACGTAAGTGGTATATCCTTCGATGGAATTAACGGCATACGGACGTATAATTCCATATACATCTTCCACCATAAATAGTCCGGCGAGAATGAATCCTATGTCTGCTATCAGCATAATTCTACGCAAACGGCGTATAGCAAAGTTCGTTCCAAGGTATTGTTGCCGCATTTGCATGGTGGCAAATCCTATAGCTCCAATCAGCATAACAATGCAAGCGATGTCTTGTTTAATGAAGAATGCGTAGAGTCCAGTACCCAATGCCATCATTAAACCGCCGATTGCATAAATTATTGTTTCTATTTTACTTAGTTGTTTCATATATATTTTTGCCTTTAAATGGCTGTTCGTCATCGCTAAGAACGAAGATATCCTCATCGTCTGCCTTCATAAAATAGCGTTCGCGAGCTATTTTTGCAATGGCATCGGGACTTGTATTTAGGTCCTTTAATCGCTGCATATCGTTGTAATATTGCTTTTTATATTTTGCGATATCGGTGTTTAGGTCTTGTATTTCGTAGTAACATTCTATGCTACGACGGAAGCTATTCTCATCGAAAACGCCCACTATAAGTATACCAAGTACTATTACTATTTGGTATCTAAAGCGACTTATAAATGTAAAAACGTGTCCTGTAAACTTGTTCACCTCTTTATTTTAGTTATAGTTTATAGTCTTTTGCAATGCAGTAGCGTAGATAAGCAGTCTGAATGCCATTGTTGCTATTAGCTGCAAAAGTACAGAAAACTTTTTAAAAAAGGCGGAGCGGTGTTGATATTTTATGCTAATTAACAATTAATTCGATATCTCTTCTGTTTCGTTTTCTTACTTTTTATTATCTTTGCAACACCAAAAGAAATAGAAAAATATGGGAGAATACATTGTATCGGCACGTAAATACCGCCCTATGTCGTTTGCTTCTGTAGTGGGACAACAGGCACTTACCACTACGTTAATGAATGCAGTGAAGAGCAAACGACTGGCTCACGCTTATTTGTTTTGTGGTCCGCGTGGAGTAGGAAAGACTACTTGTGCCCGCATTTTTGCCAAAGCCATAAACTGTGAACACCCTACTGAGCAAGGCGAAGCGTGCAACGAGTGTGAGAGTTGTAAAGCTTTTAACGAAGGAAGAAGCTATAATATATTTGAATTAGATGCCGCAAGCAACAATTCTGTTGAGAATATTAAGGCACTAATGGACCAAACTCGCATACCACCACAGGTAGGACGATACAAGGTTTTCATAATAGACGAGGTGCACATGCTATCGTCTGCCGCCTTCAATGCCTTTCTAAAAACGCTGGAAGAACCGCCAGCACACGTCATCTTCATTCTTGCTACTACCGAAAAACATAAAATTCTACCTACAATACTATCGCGTTGCCAAATCTATGACTTCGAACGTATGTCGGTTCCTGGCATTATTGACCACCTAAAAAAGGTTGCAGAGAAGGAAGGAATAGTATACGAGGAGGCGGCATTGAACGTTATTGCCACGAAAGCAGATGGCGGAATGCGTGACGCCCTCTCCATTTTCGACCAGGCAGCAAGCTTCTCTCAGGGCAACATAACCTACCAAAAGGTGATTGAAGACCTGAATGTTTTAGACGCAGACAACTATTTTAACATTGTAGATCTATCGTTAGAGAATAAAGTTCCAGAGATTATGGTGCTTTTAAACAACGTTATAAATAAAGGTTTTGATGGGGGAAACCTTATTAACGGACTAGCTTCGCACGTGCGCGATGTACTAATGGCGAAAGATGCACAGACTCTTTCGCTGCTTGCTACTAGCAACGAACAACGCCAACGCTACCAACAGCAAGCTGCAAAATGCCCTACACAGTTTCTCTATAAGGCATTAGAGATTATGAATAGGTGCGATGTGGAATACCGACAAAGCTCAAACAAGCGTCTCTTAGTGGAACTAACGCTTATACAAGTGGCACAAATTACACAAAAAGAAGACGACTCTCCCGCTTCGGGGCGTAGCCCTAAGCAGTTAAAAACCCTGTTCCGAAATATTATATTAACGGCTCAACCGCAAACAGCATCGCAGGTAGCTGGGGCGAGCCGTAAGCATAATGCACACGAAAAAGAGCAAGATAGTGCTGCAACACACGTTACAGTAGCTATCAAAAATCCCCTCGTAAGTGCGCAATCGCCTGTCTCTGCTATGCCAAAAGTACGGTTAGGTAGTCTTGGAATGTCGTTTGCACAGCTTATGAACGAGGGAAAGAAAGAGGAGAAACACGAAGAAGATGTTGAGATAACCAATAAAGACGAACATCAAAGCTTTACTTGGCAAGAGTTAATAGTGGAATGGAAGGGTATGTGCAACCGTATTGCTAAGATAAATGTGAGTCTTGCACAACGCATGAAGCTTATTAAGCCGCAGATATTGCCCGATGGTAACATTGAAGTAGTGGTAGGAAACAAAATCCTACTCGATGAAATGCAGACCATTCGTGGTAGAATACGTGCTACGATGGCACAGCGTTTACACAACGGACAGATAGATGTGATGTTGCGATTGGCTAAGGCTGAAGAGTTGAAACCTATTCTTACACCGCGCCAAGAACTTGAAAAAATGCAGCAACAGAACCCTTCTATTGCTAAACTTATAGAACAATTGGGACTTCAATTAGAGTAAAACACTACACAAACTACGGGCTTTGGGTTGCTATCTTCCTAAGGCTTACAAATTGTTAGTATAAAAATCATCGATTATGGAAACAGGTATAGAAAATGAAATAGTACACGATGTTGCTTCGTTATTATTAGAAGCCGAGGTTCTTTTTGCTGTTGTTATGGCATGGATAATGGCAATTTTCTTTAGCGCAATGGCTACCCGACCATCGTTTACCAAATGGAAAGATGTGTTAAAAGAACGTTTTTGGCTGTTCGTAGTCTATTTTACATTGTCTGTTATAACTGTTGCTGCCGCATATTGGTCTAGTTTCAACTATCTTTCTTTGGGTGTTGTAGCTGTTTTTCTTATAATTTTGCTTATTTCATTTCCCCTTTATTTTTTAGTGTTTTTCTTGCGTTTGAGGCGTTGGATAGCCACTAATCCAGGTTATGCAATGATAGTTTTCGGTAGGAGAAGGTGGTCTGGAAAACTTCATATTATAGAAATACAAAAGATAGATGGCGTTGTTGGAAAGCAAATGAATATATTTTCTGTTTCGGGCGAATGCTTGGTGCCACCAGGAAAGCATAAAATTAGCTTTGTGGTGTGGGAACGAACATGGATGCCTCGAGGGTATTTCTCGCAGAAAATGTTTGACTATGATGTAGAGATAGAACTAAAATCGGGTGGTTTATACGTTGTACAAGAACACCCTTCGTTGCCTTCTTTGAACATTTCTTTAAGCTGTTTTGCTCCTAATATGCGTAAAATGGCAGAATGAAAACCATAAACAGAGAGTTTGAATGTTACCATTCGGGGGTGTTCTACTCGTTGTTTTGGCAAAATAATATCGTAAAAAATAAAGTAATATTACCTTATAAATATGGACGCAAGTACATTCTATTTCTGTTTATTTTTGTGGTGGGCATGCTGCTATGTAATAACTTCCTACTTAGTAAACCCATCGCATGTGCGTTGGAACAACCCTATAAAGCAAAGTCGTTTCGTAGTTCTTTCGGCTTTAGCAGTGTCTTTTTTAAGCTTTATAGCACATTCTTACGTATATATAGAGGAATATCAAGCAAAGAATAACATAGAATTTAAATCAATATCCCACTTTTTTTCCTGTCTTACCAACCCACAGTCGAAGCCCATTTTCGAGGCAGATTACTTCTTAATGTTAGTTGTAATAGTTGTTATTCCTATAATTCCGCTTATCCAACACCTACGTTTAATATGGTGGATAAGTAGACACCCACACTATTCAATACTTACTTTCAAGGTGATACCCGAGATGCCGCCTCGCAAAATATCTATATTCAGCATAGATAATAAGTATTCTTGTGGCGGAAGATACATCTTGTCTTATTATAAATATTTGGTGTTGCCAGGCAAACATAAGTATGAATTCTGGTTAGGAGTACTACGTGGAAGGGGCGTCTATAGGCGTTTGTTCGGCCAAGAAATGGACCTTGATTTGTTGGCAGGGCATCAATATGTGGTGGAAGAAGACGCTATGGTAGACGAATTGCACGTTTATGACAGTTGTTCATCGTCTGTGAGAGATAACAAAACTGAAGAAATAAGTAAATAAAATAGGTTATGAACATTGATTTTTCTTGGCTTTTAATCTTGTGGTTGCTATTCATTGTGGTTGCAATCATGTTATATTTAAAATGGACTGCCCCCATTCTCGACCGTTGGAACAACCTTTTAAGGCGGAGTAATAACTTTGTAATACTCAGCGCCACAGCATTTTTAGTAAGCTCCGGTATGTTCTTTTGCAAATTCTATGTGTTCGAACAACCCTCTAACAAAACCGAAATTCAGACCACAAACAGCCCTTCTTCCAAAGCCTCAACCAGATATATCTTCTCTGAAAAGGGCGATTTCATTTACGTATTAGTTGTTTTATTTCTGGCGTTTGTCTATTTTCTTATCCAATACAAGCGTTTGGAGCGTTGGATAGACGAGCATCCAGACTACGCCATACTGGTTTCCGACCTTCAGGATAAGGGGTATGTGAAGCAAAAAGCGAGAATATTGAACGATGGTTTCCTACCTATTAGTAGAGGACTTGCCTTCCGAACATTCAACGAATACTTAGTTGTGCCAGGCAAACACACATTTCATTTTGAGGTGAAAGAAAGCCGTTTTAAAGGAAACGATAATGTTTTGTTCACCCAGCACATGGACCTCGACTTAGCGCCAAGCTCGATGTATATTATCAAAAGAGAAGGTATGGACGGAAAATTGAACTACCACTTTAAGTGCAAAAGCTCCGAAACAAATAACAGCATCTTATAAATAAGAGAATAACACCCCTTATGTATAAATATCATTTTTGGATTTTTGTAACGATATGGCTACTCCAATTCATTATAGCAAATATGTTGCAAGCTCGCAAAAGCTTGCGGCTTGGCAGGTGGTACAACCCCTTAAAGGTAGCCATAACCGAACTAATGGTATTCGGCGGAGCTACTATTATAAGCGTAGCCTACTTTCTTTACCTGTATATAACGTCGGAACCGTCTTTGTTTAGTAGCTTTAGCCTTTACATTTTAGTATGTATAGTGGTTGTTTTTGCCAATGCTCTTATAAAGTTTTTGCGGTTAAAACGCTGGATAAACAAGCATTCTAACTATGCAATAATGGTTTTCGACACTCCAACTTCGTGGATAAAATCCATTCGTCGTCTGCATATAGGAAAGTTAGATGGCGTGAAAGATGCCAAAGGAAAGGCGTTTTTTTACGATAAAAGCACCCTTGTTGTGCCAGGAAAACACGAGTTTTGTTTTGATATACAAAAGCGATCGGGCAAAACTATCGTCCATTTATATTCCGTTTATATGGATTTCAACGTAGCACCAAGTACGATGTACGTTTTAAAAGAAAACGAAGACGCAAAGAAATTATACATTAGTTACAGTTGTTCAGCCCCCGAAACAAATAGCCAGCCATAGAGTTATATCCCATTATTTATACATCAACGTTTTGCAATAACCCTATATTCGAATTCCAAAAACCCACTTCTTGCATTGCAAAAACCATACTTTTGCACGCCAAAAACCATACTTTTGCATTGCAAAAACCATGCTTTTGAATGGTGATTATGTAACATACAGAGAACCAATACGTTGCGAACATTCTGTGAACACCCAATGAACACTCCTGAAACACCCCACGAACACTCCCAAAATGCCCCACATTCATTCCGCCAGGCGTAGGGACCGATTCATCGTGCCCGTATCCCCTTATTACGAAATCTGTGTATGTTCGTTACCATTTTGTGGTTGTTTACATATATGCGGGCACGATAAATCGGCCCCTACAGCAGCTGACGGACTGCCAATAACGCTGCGAACACACCACGAAACACCTAACGAACACACCGCCAGGCGTAGGGGCCGATTCATCGTGCCCGTGTCCTTGCATAACCAAATATACATTTTTACATTATCAAATCCATATATTCATTTCATCGCACACGTATGTCCACATTTTAAAATACGTATATTCAAATCGCCACACACGTATATTCGTTCCTCATTTTGTGGGTGTTTTCATATATGCGGGCACGATAAATCGGCCCCTACAGCAGCTTGTTGTTTGCCATAACGTTGTTATCGGTCTGCCAACAACGCAACGAATAGCACAAAAAAATGCCACATTCACACTGCGAAAACCATACTATTGCAACACAACAGAATAGGAACGAAAATACATTAGAGGCAATTCTTAGTCTATATTTGTTACTCTTTATGCGATTTTTATCAAAGTTTCGTGATTTATAAAGCTTAAAAGTGTTTTTTAATATAATTTAGATAGTAACCTGATACATATCCGAGTATAATGTAGTACTTTTGCGTAAATATTAAAAGAAAGTAGTAAAACAAAAGAAATTATGGCAGAAGCTATAGATATTCGTGAGCTAAATATACGAATAGAACAGAAGAGTGGATTTGTAACAAACCTAGTTACAGGAATGAATCAGGTAATAGTAGGGCAACAACACCTAATAGATTCCCTGCTGATAGGTCTGCTTAGCGATGGACATATACTCCTTGAGGGTGTACCGGGATTGGCTAAAACCCTTGCAATAAAAACACTTTCGCAACTTATAAATGCCAAATACAGTCGCATACAGTTTACTCCTGACCTTCTTCCAGCCGATGTAGTGGGTACCCAAATATACTCGCAGAAGGAGGAAAAGTTCTTAGTTAAGAAGGGACCAGTATTTGCAAACTTCGTCTTAGCCGATGAAATTAACCGTGCACCAGCTAAAGTTCAGAGTGCATTATTAGAGGCAATGCAAGAACACCAAGTAACTATTGGCGACGAAACCTTCAGTTTGCCAAATCCATTTATGGTAATGGCAACGCAAAACCCTATAGAACAAGAAGGAACATATATGCTTCCAGAAGCTCAGGTAGACCGTTTTATGTTGAAAGTAGTAATAGATTATCCAACAATAGACGAGGAAAAGCGCATTATTCGCGAGAATCTTAGCGAACATTTACCCACAGCTCCAGCACTAATATCTGCCGACGACATTATCGAAGCACGTAGTGTGGTGCGCGAAGTATATATAGACGAGAAGATAGAACAATATATTGCCGACATTGTTTTTGCCACTCGCTATCCCGAACGTTATGGATTAGGCAAACTAAAACAAATGATAACATTCGGCGGAAGCCCACGTGCCAGCATCAATTTGGCTAAAGCTGCACGTGCGTATGCCTTTATTAAGCGTAGAGGATACGTAGTTCCAGAAGACGTAAGAGCTGTTGCACACGATGTTTTACGCCACCGTATCGGTCTGTCGTACGAGGCAGAGGCAAGCAATACTACCACCGAAGGAATAGTAAGCGATATCATTAACAACATACAAGTGCCATAACGGCAAAAGAAGGATAACAAATGAACGCCACCGAAATACTCAGTAGGGTGAGAAAGATAGAGATTAAGACACACCGTCTTAGTCAGAATATCTTCGCAGGACAATACCATTCAGCCTTTAAAGGGCGAGGTATGGCCTTCTCAGAGGTGCGCGAATACCAGTACGGCGACGATGTTCGCGACATCGATTGGAACGTTACGGCACGCTTTCATAAACCTTTTGTGAAAGTGTTTGAAGAAGAACGAGAACTCACCGTTATGCTTCTTATAGACGTAAGTGGGTCGTTAGACTTCGGAACAACGCAACGAACAAAAAGAGATATGGCAACCGAAATAGCTGCAACACTCGCTTTTTCAGCCATACAGAATAACGATAAGATAGGCGTAATATTCTTTTCGGACCGCATAGAGAAGTATATAGCACCCAAAAAAGGACGAAAACACATTCTATATATCATACGCGAGATGCTCAATTTTGAGCCCGAAAGCAAAAAAACCGATATTAATGCCGCCTTAGAGTTCCTTACTCGTGTGGTAAAACACACCTGTACGACATTCGTTTTGAGCGACTTTTATGTGCGATCCGACTTCGAACACGTGCTCCAAATAGCCAATCGGAAACACGATGTAATAGCTGTGCAGGTGTACGATAGGCGTGCTAAGGAACTACCAAACGTAGGATTAATGAAGGTTTGCGATGCTGAAACAGGCCACGAAATGCTTGTTGATACCAGCAGCGCTAAGCTTCGGAATGCCTATAAAGCCAATTGGAACAAGCTACAATGCCAATTGCAAGCTATATTTACAAAGACAAACGTAGACAATATATCTGTTGCAACAAACGATGACTACGTTAAAAAACTAATGATACTGTTTGCTCAACGAAGCTAATGAAGAAGTTTTTAGCAACCATAACCATAGCTCTATTAGCTATAACAGCCACTGCACAAGTGCGCGTGAACGCCTCTTTGGATTCAACAAAGATACTTATAGGCGAACGAACCCATTGGAACATCACTGTAGATGCACCAAAAGGAGCACGAGTGGTATACCAACACTTTGCCGATACCACCAATGTGCCACACGGAATAGAGGTTATGGAACAACGCATAGATACTACGCACAACGGCAATGCGTATACCTTAACATTCAAACGAACGCTTACAGCATGGGATGCTCGGCACTACAACCTGCCAGCTGTTACCATACAGGTAGACGGAAAGAACTATACTACAAACAAACTCGCCTTTAATGTAACGGAAAGCAAGGTAGATACAGCTGCAACAGCACCAGCAAAACCAGCCGATGGGGTGCAAAAACCACCTTTCTTGCTAAGCGAATGGTTGCCCTATATAGCTCTTTGTGTGCTCGCTTTGGTGCTTCTGATAGTGGCATACACCATACATCGCAGGCTGAAAAGCAAGAAACCATTGGCAAAACCACGCCAACAAATGCGCAATTTGCTGCCACACGAGAAGGCTATGCAAGCCATAGAACAGGTGAAAACGCAATATAACAATAGCGAAAATCCCGATCAGAAGGCTTATTACACAGCACTTACCGATGTGTTACGACAGTATTTGGAAGACCGTTTTGGCATAAAAGCGAAGGAAATGACGTCTGCCGACATAGTAGAAACACTTCGACAGAAAAGCAATAACGAAACAAATGCCGAACTAGAACAGGTGTTTGCCACTGCCGACTTGGTGAAATTTGCTAAGTATTCTACACAAAATAACGAAAAGAACTACTACCTCGGAAACGTGGTAGACTATATAGAAGAAACCAAAAACGGCTATCAGCCACCGAAAACGCCACAACCTACCGACACCGAAACGGAGGAAAAGCGCAACCAACGCATACGCAACATACTACGTTGGTGTAAGTATGGTGCCATAATAGCCGCCATAGCGTGTGCCACTATCGCCGTATGGGGCATCGCAGAATTGTTGAATTAAAAAACGTAAAAAGCAAAATGGAATTTGCAAACAAAGAATACTTATTGCTGCTTTTGCTTCTTATACCTTATATAATATGGTATTTCTTGTATCGAAAAAAGAGCGAACCCACAATGAGAATGAGCAATACGTTCACCTTTCAGCACACTCCGAGAAGCTGGAAGGTGCGTTTAGCGCATCTGCCAATGCTTTTACGCTGCGTGGTTTACGCTCTAATAGTGGTGGTTTTGGCTCGTCCGCAAACCAATAACCCCATCGATAACGAACAGGTAGAGGGTATTAACATTATGTTAGCCCTCGATGTATCTGCCAGTATGCTATCCGATGATGTTGAACCCAACCGCATTGAAGCCGCAAAAGCCGTAGCAAGAGAGTTCATTAGCTCGCGTCCAAACGACAATATAGGGCTTACTATCTTTGCAGGAGAGGCATTTACACAGTGCCCAATGACCACCGATCACACATCGTTGCTTAATCTTTTGGGTGCAGTAAGGGGCGATTTGTCTACAACAGGACTCATTCAAGATGGTACTGCTATAGGTATGGGACTGGCAAATGCCGTTGGACGTCTTAAAAACGTGAAGGGAAAAAGCAAAGTAGTGATACTTTTAACAGACGGAAGCAACAATGTGGGCGACATATCGCCACTAACTGCTGCTGCAATAGCTAAGAAATTTGGTATTCGTGTGTACACCATCGGACTTGGAACAGATGGAAAAGATGCACAAGGACACCTAGTTGGCGATATAGATTACAAGACTTTGCAGAACATTGCCATACAAACCGATGGCGAATTCTACCGTGCACAAAGCAGAAACGAACTCTCTCAGATATACAAAGATATAGATAAGTTAGAGAAAACAAGGCTCGATGCAAAATCGTATGGTAGGCGATACGAAGCCTATATGCCATTTGCTATGTTGGCATTGCTGGTGTTCTTTGTAGAAATAGTGCTGAGAATAACAGTGTTTAAACGCATTCCTTAACAAACAAAATGCGTTCAGAGAAAAAGAAAATATTAGTAGTAAAGTATATGAATAATAGTTCTGAAGAACAATAACAATAGTTCCGAAAAGTAAAAGTGGTACTTTTGTAATGCAAAAAGGGTACTTTTACAATGCAAAAAGGGTACTTTTGTAATGCAAAAAGGGTACTTTTGCAGACCAAAAAGGGTACTTTTACAATGCAAAAAGGGTACTTTTGCAGACTAAAAAGGGTACTTTTGTAATGTAAAAAGGGTACTTTTGCAATGTAAGAATTATGGTTCCAACGAACAAGAAATATAGAAAGAATGTTCAGATTTGCTAATCCTACATACTTATGGCTACTTTTGCTGATACCATTATTAGCAATAGTCTACCACGTTTGGGCTTTAAAGCGCCGCAAACGAATGGACCGTTTTGGCGATAAAGAACTGCTTCGGCAACTCGTTCCTGGCTATTCTAAATATCGACCATTACTAAAATTCTATGTTATGGAGGTAGCTTTGGCACTCATTGTGGTTATTGTGGCACGTCCGCAGATGGGAACTAAGCTATCGAAAGATAAGCGCGAGGGCATAGAAGCTATGATAGCAATGGACATAAGCAACTCTATGTTAGCCGAAGACGTAGCTCCCTCACGATTAGAACGGAGCAAACGACTGGTAGAAGACCTATTAAACCGTTTCACAAACGATAAAATTGGACTCGTAGTATTTGCTGGTGATGCCTTCGTACAACTACCAATCACGTCCGATTACGTATCAGCGAAAATGTTTTTAGATAACATTAGCCCATCGTTAATAGGCACACAAGGCACCGATATAGGTAAAGCTATCGACCTTTCTATGCATAGTTTCGCACAAAACAGCAAGTTTGGTAAAGCCATTATCATTATAACCGATGGCGAAAATCACGAAGGTGGAGCCGAAGAAATGGCACGAAAGGCACAACAAGCTGGCATACGTGTGTTTGTTCTCGGCATAGGTTCTACAAAAGGAGCACCCATTCCAATGGGAAATGGTAGCTATTTGCAAGATAAAAATGGTGGAACTGTAATGACAAAGCTCAACGAAGACATGTGTAAAAAGCTTGCCGAGGCAGGGAAAGGTATGTATATACACGTTGATAACACTACTGGAGCAGAACAAATGCTCGACAACGAGATAGCAAAAATGCAACACGGCGAAATAGAAAGTGTATCATATAGCGACTATGCAGAACAGTTTCCAGCCATAGCAGCTATTGTTTTGCTGTTGCTAATAGCCGAAGCTCTGATAATGGAACGCCAAAATTTGCTGTTCAATCGTATAAATTTGTTTACAAAAAAATAAATGAATAGAAGACTATACATATTGCTTTGTCTAGCTTTTGCCATACTTACAGCAACAGCACAGACCGATAGGCAATACATAAGAAGGGGTAACGCAGCCTTTGCAACCAAAAAATACGGGGTGGCAGAGGTGAATTTTCGCAAAGCTCTTGCCGCTAATGCACACAATGCAATAGCTGCTTACAACTTAGGTTGTGCCATGCAGGCACAGCACAAAGACTCTTTGGCTCTGCAAAACTATACCTTAGCTACGAAAAACGAAACCAATAAGGCACGTCTTTCTAGTGCTTTCCATAATATGGGAACTGTGTATCAGGCTAAGAAAAACTACCAAAAAGCTATAGAAGCATACAAAAACGCACTGCGAAACAACCCACACCATGCCAATGCACGCTACAATTTAACACAGTGTATGCACCTTCTGAAGAAACAACAACAGCAGCAAAAGCAGAACAAACAACAGCAGAAGAACAATAAAAACAATAAAGACAAGAACAAAAATAAAGATAACAATAAGCAAAAGAATAGTCAAAACAAACCGAAACCGGAACAAGGAATGAGCAAAGACAATGCCGAGCAAATGCTAAATGCAGCAATGCAAGAAGAAAAAGCAACGCAAGAACGTCTTAAAAAATATATGCAACAACCCCAAAGTAGGCATTTGGATAAGAATTGGTAACGCTTTATGAAACGATATATTAACATACTGCTACTTGTTTTGCTACCTTTTACAGCGTTAGCACAGCACATTCGTGTGTTGGCACCACGCCAAGTGGAGGTTGGAGAGCAGTTTCAAATAGAGTATATTATATACACCGACAATGTAGAAGGACTAAAATTAGGCAAGATGCCTACTGGTGTTGAACTCTTAGCAGGACCTTATTATACCTCGCAACGCAATCTACAGATGGTGAATGGCCACATGAATAGCAACTCATCAGAGTCGTATACCTACGTATTTATGGCAACAAAGCGAGGCAATTTCAACATTCCGCCAGCCAAAATTATAGTGAATGGACAACATTTAGCGTCTACTCCCGTTAAAATAACCGCCTCTGGAAATGCCAATATAAACCATTCTGCACAGATAAATGGTAGCGCAAGAGCCGATATAAGTGCTGTGCGACCCGAAAGCAGAGTACCTACAGGCAAAGATTTGTTCGTAAAAGTAACTGCAAACAAGCGTACTGTGCACGAACAAGAACCAGTATTGCTTACCTATAAGGTGTATACAAACGTGAATTTGATACGTATGGCAGGCAAAATGCCCGATATAAAAGGCTCGCATGTACAAGAAATTCCATTGCCACAACAGAAAACTTTCCGCACCGAAAAGCTAAATGGGCGCACCTATCACACCACTACGTGGAGCCAATATGTGGTTTATCCGCAAATAACAGGTAAGCTACGAATACCATCTGTTACCTTTACGGGAGTGATAAGACCTACTTTAGACGACTTCGATCCATTTGCTTTTATGAACGATGGTGGCGATATTCCACGACAATTACAGGCAGAAGGACTTACCATAGATGTTGTACCATTGCCACAAAAACCAGCTAACTTCTCTGGAGCAGTGGGAAAACTCAGTATGACAGCACAGTTAAGTAAGAGCAATATTAAGGAAGGCGACCCCATAAACCTACGTGTTGTAATAGCAGGAATAGGCAATTTGAAACTTATGCGACAACCTATTGTGAAGTTTCCTAATGGTTTTGACGTGTACGATTCTAAGCAAACAGACAAGACCCACCTTACTTCGAATGGCGTAGAAGGTAGTATGGTGTACGATTTTTTGGCTGTTCCACGTAAGCAAGGTAAGTATACTGTACCACCAGTTAGCTTTGTTTACTTCGATACAACCACCAATTCGTATAAAACTCTCACCACTCAAGCCTTCCAAATAAGTGTGGCTAAGGGCGATGGAACCACACAAAGCGTTGAGGCTTTCACCGGAAATACAAAGCAAGATATACACGGATTGAAAACGAAAGAGACCGATATGCTGGCAGAAACCAACTTCTTTAACTCGTGGGGATATTGGATTGTGTTGCTGTTAATACTCGGAGGCTTTGTAGGAGCACTTGTAATGCTTCGCAAACGTGCCAATATTAAAGGCGATATAGCCCGACTTAAAGGCAAAAATGCTGAGCGTGTGGCACTGAATAGGCTGCATAAAGCAAACGTTTTCATGGAAATGCACAAGGCAGAAGACTTCTATGACGAAAACTTAAAGGCTCTTTGGGGATATGTTAGCGACAAATTAACTGTGCCAGTAGAGCAACTTTCGCGCGAAAATATAAAAGAAAAGTTTGCTGAACTCGGCATAGATGGAAGCGTAATTGATAAGTTTATAGAAGCATTAGACGAGTGTGAGTTCCAGCGTTATGCCCCTGGCGACGAGCAAGGGAATATGTCTCTCACCTACGATGCGGCTGTTAAAGCCATTACTGATATAGAAGAAGCAATGAGAAACCAACGCAACAATACCAGTAAGAAGGCAAATGGCAAATCCTTTTTACTATTATTCGCCATAGTTATAGCCCTTTCGGCTATTGCGCTACGTGCCTCTGCCAACACCTTAGATATGGCTGCAAAGGCTTATAATAAGGCTAATTATGCCGAAGCTATACGCATTTACAAACAATTAATAAAGCAAAAGCCGTCGGCTATACTCTATTATAATTTGGGAAATGCCTATTATCGCAACAACGAAGTTACCCAAGCTATTATTGCTTACGAGCGTTCGCTGAAGTTAGTTCCTAGCGATGAGGACGCAAGATACAACTTACAGTTAGCTCAATCTAAAACTATTGATAGGCTATCGCCCGAGTCCGACCTCTTTCTTACACGGTGGTTGCACGCCATAGTCTATTCTTTTAGCATTGATACGTGGGCTATTATAAGTTTATTGGTACTCTTGTGCAGCCTGTCGTTTATGCTATTATACTTCTTAGCTGTAGATGTTAAACGCCGTAAAATAGGGTTCTTCTCTGCTTTATCGTTCCTTTTGCTATTTATTTTCAGCTTCTCTTTTGCTAAAATACAGCAAAACGAAAAACGAAATACCAACCAAGCTGTAATTGTTGCCTCTATTGCTACCGTGAAAGCAACACCCGATGCCAAGGGCGAAAACGCTGTTACACTGCACGAAGGTACGAAAGTAGATATAGTAGATAGTAGCATTAGTGGGTGGAAAGGCATACGCTTGCCCGACAATACTACTGGCTGGATACCCACAAACCAGTTAGAAGAAATATAGAAAACTATGCTCTGATGGATTTTTCTTCACTTCTTGAATACGACAAAACCTTGTTGTTGGCTTTCAACAACAACCATAATATGTTCTTAGACCACGTTGTGCTGGTGTTTACATCGGGCTATACGTGGATACCGCTCTATGTTTCGTTGTTCTATCTTATTGTTAAAAACAACGAAAAATGGGGACGCATTCTCCTTATAATGGGTTCCTTAGCTTTGTGTATGCTTATTTCAAACGTTGGAAACGGCGGTTTTGTGAAACCATACATAGCCCGACTACGTCCATCGTCCGACCCTTTGCTTGCGCATACCCTCTTTTTGGTGAACGGTTATGCCCCCTCTGGCTTCAGTTTCTTCTCTGCTCACGCCTGTAATGCCTTCTCTGTGGCGGTATTTTTTATGTATTTAGTGCGCAGCCGCCTACTTTCCATCTTCCTTTTGGTATGGGCTTTCATCGTTGTATGGACTCGTTTGTATCTCGGCGTGCACTATCCGTCCGACATTTTCGTGGGTATGGTGGCAGGAACACTCAATGCAAGCTTGTGTTACCTTATATATAAACGAATAGAACGCCATGTAACACCCCTCTCAACCTATAGAACCAAACAGTTTACACGAACTGGTTACGAGGTAAAAGACATAGATGTGGTGCTCTGTACAATAGTGTTTACTTGCATTTATTGCATAATTAGAGGCGTAATAGAGATAGGATTATAAAATAAAAACAAATGTTAGAAGATACAAAACATATAAAAATATCGGACTACGACTACCCTTTGCCCGACGAACGTATTGCTAAATTTCCACTTTCTAAGCGCGATAACAGCAAACTTTTGCTATATAAGCACGGAGAAGTGGGCGAAGACGTGTTCTGCAACCTACCTAAATATTTGCCCAAAAACGCACTTATGGTGTTCAACAACACCAGAGTTATTCAGGCACGTATGCACTTTAGAAAAGAAACAGGAGCATTAATAGAAATTTTTTTAATGGAACCTGCACAGCCAACAGACTACGAACTAATGTTCCAAACCAACCAACAATGTTCGTGGCTCTGTATGATTGGAAACCTAAAAAAGTGGAAAGAGGGCTCACTAAAACGGGCATTCCAAATAAACGGACACGATTTGGTGCTAACGGCTACTGTAAATCGTACTAAAACAAATGCAGCTGTTGCTGGTGGAACCAACCATTGGGTAGACTTTGTATGGGACAATTGCCACGTAACATTTGCCGAAATATTAGAAGCTGTGGGCGAATTGCCAATACCACCTTACCTAAATAGAGAGACAGAAGAGAGCGATAAGCAAACCTATCAAACCGTTTATTCAAAGGTAAAGGGGTCTGTAGCCGCACCAACAGCGGGCTTACACTTCACCCAAAATGTGCTGCACGACATAGATAAAGCTGGTATAACACGCGACGAACTTACATTACACGTAGGCGCAGGAACGTTTAAGCCTGTGAAAAGCAGCGAGATAGAAGGACACAATATGCACTCCGAATATGTGGTAGTGCACCGACACACCATAGAAAACTTGCTTTCGCACAACTGTAAAGCCATTGCTGTGGGAACAACAAGCGTGCGAACATTAGAAAGTCTTTACTATATGGGGGTGAAATTGGAACGCAATTCGAACGCCACCGAAGACGAATTGCACGTTGAACAGTGGGAACCATACGAACAAGAACACAACTCTAACGGACTTATATTGGTAAATGGAACACCCGTTAGCGTGGAACGTGCACTGCAAAACCTGCTGTCGTACTTAGACAACAACGGCTTAACGGCACTGCATACAAGCACTCAGATAATTATAGCACCCGGATTTACCTACAAAATAGTGCAAATGCTTGTAACCAACTTCCATCAACCACAATCCACACTCTTGCTTTTGGTAAGCGCATTCTTAGGAGGCAACTGGCGCAAAGTGTACAACTATGCACTCGAAAACAACTTCCGCTTCCTGAGTTATGGCGATAGCAGCCTCCTCATACCATAGCCTAAACAATGGCAAAACATAGAGGCAGCGTTGTTAAAAACATAGTGCCAAAAACAAGTATGTAATTGTCTGTTAATAAGAAGGTTACAAAGCACTCTGCAAAAACCCTATTTTTGGCTTGCAAAAACCCCCTTTTTGGTTCGCAAAAACATAGTTTTTGCAACGTAAAAACCCCCTTTTTGCAAAGCCAAATATAAGCAATAGCCTTTTGTAAACAGATATAACAGTAATAGAAACATAAAAACATAGAATATGAAAATAGGCGATAAAGTACGCTTTTTAAGCGAAGTAGGAGGTGGAAAAATCTCTGGCTTTCAAGGCAACAATATAGTATTAGTGGAAGACGAAGACGGTTTTGAAATACCAACCCCCATTAACGATGTTGTTGTAGTGGGCAATGACGATATGGCAAAAGCCAAAATAACCAAGCTAGAACAAGCAAAAGACGAAAAAGAAGAGGGAAACGCAAAATCCATAAAAGCCCAATTAAGCGACAATACCCCCATCGATACCAACAAAACAGGTATAGACGGCGAAGAAGAAGACTACGATCCAGCCGACAAATTTGTGCCGCAGCCACGCGAACGCGAGGGAGGCAACACCCTAACAGCCTATTTAGCTTTTGTGCCAACCAAGCCACGCGAAATGAATAACACCGATTTCGAAACGTATATAGTGAACGATAGCAACTACTATATACATTATTTATATATGGTAGGCACCAAAAACCAATGGCAATGCAAAGCAGTAGGCGAGTTAGAACCCAACACAAAGCTGTTTGTAGAGCAGTTCTCATATTCCGATTTAAACACTATAGCCGAAGCAAGCATACAAATATTTGCCTACAAACCCAACAAAACATTCGAACGTAAACCCGCACTCAATGCACATATACGTATAGATGGAACCAAGTTTTACAAGCTAAACACCTTCCGAGAGAACGATTTTTTCGATACACCAGCACTACTTTACACCGTAACCGAAAAGGAAAAGGCTCCCGAAACTATTATAGACACAAAGATAGAACTGCCTAAAAAGTTGCAAAGCAGCAACACACAAGCAGTGGAACCCACCCCACAGCCAGCCCGAAAACCATTAGAACGCAGATACGAAAATAGTCAGAGTAAAGCAAAATATGCCAAACAAATTCTTAAAAACGATAAAATTGTTGTAGATTTGCACGCTGAAGAGGTGTTGGAAACCACTGCAGGGCTAACGCCGGGCGATATATTAGAATATCAGATGGGCATTTTCCGCAGCACTTTAGAACAGTATAAGAATAAAAATCAACAGAAAATAGTATTCATTCACGGTAAAGGCGAAGGCGTTTTGCGCCGTTCTATTATCCGCGAACTAAACTATAAGTACAAGAAATACCATTTTCAAGACGCGTCGTTCCGTGAGTACGGCTATGGCGCAACACAAGTAACAATAATAACCTAACATACTTTTAAAACGAATGAAATACGGATTTATCAAAGTGGCAACGGCAATTCCAGAAGTGCGAATAGCCGACACTAAGTTCAATCTCGATGCTATTGAAAAGCAAATAATAGCTGCAGAAGGGCAGGGAGTAGAGATAATAGTCTTCCCAGAGTTCTGTATCACAGGCTATACATGCCAAGATTTGTTCCGACAACAGCTATTACTCGACAACTCAGAGCACGCTATGATGATGCTACTCGACTTTACTCGTCAGCTAGATATCATAGCAATAGTAGGCATTCCAGTATGTGTTGGACCACTATTGCTAAACTGTGCCGCTGTGGTTCAGCATGGAAAGATAATAGGAATAGTGCCAAAAACATACCTTCCGAACTATGCTGAGTTCTACGAAAAGCGGTGGTTTGCATCGGCTCGCGACCTTTGTCCAACACAAATACACTATGCTGGACAAACCATATTGGTAACACCGGCTCGCCAAATATTCAGAACAGACGGCGGAGTAAAGTTCGGAATAGAGATATGCGAGGACATTTGGGCACCCATTCCACCCAGCAACGCACTAACGTTGGCAGGTGTTGAAATAATGTTTAACCTATCGGCGAGCACCGAACAGATAGGTAAGCACCACTATTTAGAGTCTTTGCTGGCGCAACAAAGTGCTCGTACCATATCGGCATACGTATATAGCAGTTGCGGTTTCGGTGAAAGTTCGCAAGATGTAGTATTCGGTGGCAACGCATTTATATACGAAAACGGTGGGCTTATTGCCAAAGCCGAACGCTTTTCGCTAGACCCTCAACTCGTAATAGGCGAGGTAGACGTAGAGAAACTACGTACAGAAAGACGCTCGAACACCACTTTTGTGAATGCACAAAAGGATATGTATGTGGACCCAATAGGGGGTGTGCTGCCCGAAAAAACATACATTAACTGCTTACCAAGGCAGAATGCTGAACGCGAATTTACCCTTACACGCAAAATAAACCCACAACCTTTTATACAAAGTGAAGATATGGAAGCTGCTTGCGAAGAGGTTTTCAACATTCAGGTAATGGGTTTGGCAAAACGATTAGTACACACCCATTGCAAGAAAGTGGTAATAGGAGTGAGCGGAGGTCTCGATTCTACACTTGCATTGCTTGTATGTGTGCGTGCGTTCGACAAGCTAAAACTAGACCGAAAGGGTATTCTTGCCGTAACAATGCCAGGTTTTGGCACCTCCGAACGTACATATACCAATGCTGTTGCCCTAATGGACGAGTTGGGAGTAGATACAAAAGAAATAAGCATAGTGCCATCGGTGGTTCAGCATCTCAAGGATATTGACCACGATACAACTACTCACGACTCTACGTTTGAGAATGCTCAAGCTCGCGAACGCACCCAAATTCTAATGGATTTGGCTAACGAATACAATGGAATGGTACTGGGAACGGGCGACTTAAGCGAGCTTGCGTTGGGCTGGTGCACCTATAATGGCGACCACATGAGTATGTATGGAGTGAACGCAAGTGTACCAAAAACACTTGTAAAACACCTTGTTGCATACGTGGCAAGCATTACAGACAACGAGAAAGTGGCAGAAGCATTGCGCGATATTGTAGAAACACCTATCTCACCAGAGCTTACTCCTGCCGATAAAGAGGGCAAAATTCAGCAGAAAACAGAAGATTTTGTTGGACCATACGAGCTAAACGACTTCTTCTTATACTACTTTTTACGACACGGTTTCCAGCCTTCTAAGATATTTTTCCTTGCAAAACACGCCTTTGAAGGTAAATATAGCGATGCTGAAATAAAGAAATGGCTTTACAATTTCGTAGATCGCTTCTTCCAAAATCAGTTCAAACGCTCTTGTTTGCCCGATGGTCCGAAGGTGGGAACGGTGAGTTTGTCGCCTCGAGGTGATTGGCGTATGCCGTCAGATGCCAATTCTACCGACTGGTTAGCAGAGATAGAACAGCTCTGAAACGTAAGTTTCGAGTAATAAAAACGAATGAAAAGAATTTCTTTAATACTTATATTATTCTTTATTGCCATATTGGGAAGAGCTCAATATGGCAATTATCTACAACTAACAGTGGTAGAATTGTTGCAATATCAGCAGCAAAAGCTACGTAAAATGCCAACTGTTGAACCCTTTAAGCGATATGGTTTGCGCCGAATAATGGCAACAAAGTATTTAGATAACAACGATTTACGACATATTTGGGGGTGGCATTTGCAACCAAACGAGCAGTATCAGAGTTCGGAACCATTGTATAAACTCTTCCGAAAAACCGACGAATCGTCGCTTGCTGTTATAGATACGCAGGGTGGAAGTACCGAAGTTGTGTTTTGGGATAAGGCTTATTATCGCCGTTTTGCACAACAATTGCGCAATATTGGCTTTGTTGTTGGCAACAGTCAAACGGCATCTAACGTGCTACAGTTCCGTAAAGTGGGTGTTGCAGTGCATGTAGATGTAACCATTTGGCCCGATGTTTACATTTTAAAGGTAGAGTAGACTAACGGCTTGTTTTTATGTTTTGTTTGGTGTTTTAGGTATTTCTTATATACTAAAGCCACAAGAATGTTTAGTTTTCTTAGGGCTTCTATCGCCATTTTTCCTAAAAAGCGATGTTTATTCCTGCATTCACTGTGGTGTAATTCTTACGAATTGGCACAATGGGAGTAGTGTCGTAAATGAGCCGATAGGCACAATTTAAGCCAATAGTTGGTGTAATGTGGTAAGCCAAATCTACTGCTGCACCAAATCGGGGTGTCTTAAAATAGCTATCGGGACGCACCTGATAGATGCCTGTTGCTATGATATCCCAATGCGGTCCGAACGTATATTTAGTGCTAAACGATAGGTGATGCTTTATGTAACGACTATAAGCGTGGGGTTTTGTGCCTGCTGGTGGAGTGGGATATTCCCACTTTTCAAATTCGTAATATAGGGCTGTGTTGGCAAAAAGTAGCCAATGTTTAGACTCTAAAAATCTATAACGTGCCTGAATACCACTAGAAATTTTAAACGTCATACCCCTACTGCCTGCCCATTGCGACTCCATATAGGGATAAACTTCGAACTTTCGGTGGAGCAGATAGCGATATTCTAAGTGCGCATAGCCACCACTTACTGTTATATCTTTACCGTAAGTAGAAAACTCTAACTTGTTTATAAGGTTGATAATACGCTTCTTTTTAATTAGCAAATTAAGGTTGGCTGTGTTCTTTAGTGTGAATACGTTTTCCTTTTCTGTCTTGAAATCCAACTCAGGTTGTAGGGAGCCTTGTATGGTTTTCGTGCTATCTATATTTATAGTAAGGTTCTCTGAGAAAAGCATTTGGGCATTTGTATGGAGCGATATTGCCATAAAAAACACGAGAAAGGCACATTGTTTTATGCTCACTATGCCTTTACAAAAGTAGAAAACCCTTTGTATAAGCAGGTGAATAACCTTTTTGTTCGCTTCTTTATGGTGGGCGTTAAGCCTTGTTAGTATTCCCTGAACCATTCTAAAATATATGTTTTGCTTGTTTTTACCAATTTCCCTGCAAAGTTAAATATAATATTCTAAATAAGTATCACCCCCTTCTTTGTTTTTATTACAAAAGTCTTGGAGATACAAAGAAAATTATTTATCTTTGCAATAATAATTAAATTAGACAGATTATGAGACGATTTATTTTAATAGGAATTATGGTATTGTCTGCTATTAGTGGGTTTGCTCAAGATGCAACAAAGGTGCAAACCCTAAAAGAACAGCAGAAAGTGTTGAACTTAACCTCTAAATTAAACAAGCTTCAGTTAGACTATGAGAAGGCGAAAGCCGACTATGATGATATTATTAGTAAGGTTGCTGATGCAAATGCAGAGGCAAATATGGTTACAACAGACTTCAATACGTCTGATGCTTCTAGCACTGTGAAAGATGCAAAAGACGCTATTAAGAAGCTAAAAGCTACAAAAGCTGCGAACAAAAAGTTGGCTAAAATGCAAAAGAAACTAAGCAAAATGCAAAAGAAAATAGCTAAACTGCAATCGCGTATAGACGATATGAATAAGAAAATTAAGTTTGTGAATCAATAAGAAATTGGTTTCCTTTAATGGGATAGGGGTTTTAGTTTTTCTAAAACCCCTATTTGTTTTTTCCAAAAAGGGGGTTTTTGCAATGCAAAAACCATACTTTTGGCGTGTAAAAACCCCCTTTTTAGAAGGCAAAAACCCCCTTTTTGAAAAACCTTTTTAGCGTTTTGGTACTTGGCTGATACATAGCTTGTTAGCATAATGGGTATATACAGAAAACCGCAGTATAGATGTGGCTATACTGCGGTGTGTAGAAGGTTGAGTGCATGTGCAGATATTATTCTGCTAAGGTATTATTATTTAAATGTAAGTTCGTTGGCATTGGGGCTTTTTCCAATAGAAATGGTATCGCCTTCGTGCACTTTTCCTGCAAGAATTTGCTCGCAAATGCCATCTTCAATGTAGTTTTGAATGGCACGTTTCAGCGGTCGTGCTCCAAACTGAACATCGTATCCCTTTTTAGCAACCAGTTCTTTGGCTTTGTCTGTAATGGTTACGTTGTAGCCAAGTTCCTTTATTCGTTTAAACAAACTACGCAGTTCTATGTCTATAATCTGCTTTATGGCAGCGAGATCGAGCTGATCGAAGGTGATAATTTCGTCTAAACGGTTAAGAAATTCGGGTGCAAATTGCTTACTTAAGCTCTTTTGTATAATGGCACGCGCACGTTCTTTGTCTTGTTCGTTATGCGAAATGGCATTCATATTGGTAGCTGTGAAGCCCACACCTTGCCCAAATTCTTTGAGCTGACGGGTACCTGCATTAGATGTCATAATGATGATTGTGTTACGAAAATCTACCAATCGTCCATTACCATCGGTCAGTCTGCCTTCGTCTAACACCTGCAACAGCATGTTAAACACGTTTCCGTGTGCCTTTTCAATCTCATCTAACAACACAATAGAGTAGGGGTGGTGTCGCACTTGCTCTGTAAGTTGCCCACCTTCTTCGTATCCTACATATCCCGGAGGTGCTCCTACGAGGCGCGAAGTGTTGAAACTCTCCGTATATTCGCTCATATCTATGCGTATAAGAGCATCTTTTGAACCGAACATAACCTCTGCGAGCTTTTTAGCTAAGTAGGTTTTTCCCACTCCAGTAGGTCCAAGAAACATAAACGCACCTATAGGGTGGTTAGGGTCTTTTAGCCCAATGCGGTTACGTTGAATGGCTTTAACCATTTTCTCTATGGCTTTATCTTGTGCTATAACCTCGTGTTTCAGGTTGTCAGCCATATTAACAAGTCGTGCACTTTCGCTTTCCTGCATTCGCTGAACCGGTATACCTGTCATCATAGACACCACATCAGCCACTTTGTCGGCACCAATTTCCACGCGGTTACTATCGTCTCCACGTTCCCATTTCTGCTGTGCTTCTTGCAAATTACGCTCTAAAGCAGTTTGTTTATCACGGAAATTGGCTGCGAGTTCGAAGTTTTGGTTCTTCACTGCGTCCTTTTTCTCCTGTGCAATCTTGTCCAACTGCTTCTTCAGTTCTATTATTTCTGGTGGCACTTGTGCATTTTGTAGATGTACACGAGCCCCCACCTCGTCCATAGCATCAATAGCTTTGTCTGGGAAAGAACGGTCTGTGATGTAACGGTCTGTCAGTTTGACACACGCCGTAATAGCATCATCGGTGTACGAAACGTGGTGATGCGCCTCGTAACGGTCCTTAATGTTATTAAGAATTTGCAAGGTTTCGTCTACCGTTGTAGGCTCAACTAACACCTTTTGGAAACGTCGTTCTAATGCGCCGTCCTTTTCAATGGAATTCCTATACTCGTCTAACGTAGTGGCACCAATGCACTGTATGGTTCCACGTGCTAGGGCAGGCTTCAGTATATTTGCGGCATCCATAGAGCCAGGAGTAGATCCTGCCCCGATGAGCGTGTGTATCTCGTCGATGAAAATAATTACATCAGGGCTTTGTTCAATCTCTTTTATAAGTGCACGGATACGTTCTTCGAACTGTCCACGATATTTTGTGCCTGCCACAACCCCTGTTAAGTCGAGCATTACAACACGTTTGTTAAAGAGAATAGGCGATGTAAGGCGGTTCACAATTAGTTGTGCAAGTCCCTCAACAATAGCACTTTTGCCTACGCCAGGCTCTCCTATGAGAATAGGGTTGTTCTTTTTGCGTCTGCTTAGAATCTCGCTTACTCGCTGAATTTCCTTCTCTCGTCCAACAACAGGGTCGAGTTTACCTTCTGCAGCCGCCCTTGTAAGGTCGGTTCCAAAGTTATCTAACACAGGCGTATTGCTCTTAGGCATATTTGCTTGTGCCGTTTTTGTGCCTCTGCTGCTACCGCTGTGTCGGTTCATAATGGGGTCTTCTTCTTCCTCTTCGTCAGCCATTCCCATACCATCTTGTACAGGTTTGGTGGGTTGCTGTAGCATTTCGAGAGCTGTTGTATAGTTAAGATTGTTGTTTTGCAACACTTCTTTTGCTCCATTTTCTGTATTATCGTGTAGAATAGCTAGCAAAATGTGTTGTACATCAACAGTTTGTGTACTTTGTATACGTGCTTCGAGTACTGCCAATTTTAGTATATTACTTGCCTGCTCGTTCAGCATTATGTCGTTAGAGTAGGTCAGTTGGCTTTGTTCTTCGCTTTTTATGCGTTCTTCCAGCTGGCTTTTTATGTTCTCTAAATTAAGGTTTAATTTCCCAAACATATTGCTGACAGCACCTTCTCTCTCTCTTAAGATGGCGAGCATAATGTGTTCTGGTCCTACAGAATGGCTTAATAGCCTTTCGGCTTCCTCTCGACTGTACGACAGAACCTCTGAAACTTTGGGTGAAAACTGATTTATCATACTTATGTTGTACCTTTCTTTTTATATAATTAGGTATGTACCTTGTTTGGTTTATATTGCAAATGGTGTGCCAAACAAAAAAAATGGCAAGCGAAACAGAGTCTGTTTCATCTTGCCATTGTGGTTTTTATAATGCCTCATCGTCTGGTTTACGAATGTTTCTCACCTTTTTTATTTGCAGGTGTCGCTTCTTTCGTAACCATTCAGCCTTGCGTTGTTCGTACTCTTCGTAATGTTTCTCGAGAAAGTTATCTGCCATTGAATTTGCTATACACTACTGATATTTTTATATTTCCCATCGATTGATTTCCTCCAAGTAGCATTACGCTCGACAATCCCATATAGTGCGATATCCTATTTACTACCTCGTTGTTCTGCTCATCTTTAGATGTTCTCACCTCTACTGGTATTACAAGCGCCTTACCCCAGTTAGTATTGCTGGCAGAAGTGGCTCTGTTGCGAGCGAAATAGTTTATTATTCCAGCCATATTATCGAACTTATAGCTGTTTGTTTGGGAGTTATAGCGGGCTAAGAACGATGTTTTATTGTTGAGAACCTTATTCTCGTTGAAGAACGATTCTGCCAATTCTGTAGGTATTAATAGCACATATTGGGGTATATTCATCTTGTAAGATGAAGTGGTATGACTAATATAGCGTTGCAATTCGAACTTTGCTGAGTTCAAAGTGTCGTTCTCGTGCCCATGCATAATCTGGTTTACGGGTAGTTCTACTTCGGTAAACAAACCTGCAGGTGTCTTTAAATACGATGCATTTGGATTGTTTGCGAGTGTTTGTAATTGGGTTCTGTCGAATACAAAGTTAGTTAGTTGTAACACCTCTTCGGTACTTGTGAAGTGGGTTGCGCCTGTTTTCACCTTATTTCCGTCCTTTGCATCTTTGTAACGATAGTATATTACAAGTTGAACAGCTGCTATATTGGCAATGGAACCTATCCCATTTGTTACCTTAAAGTAGAATCCCGGACACACGTTATGTAGGAAATTGTATATGTTTTGGAAGTTATTTGGGTTCTCATAGAACTTCTGCATCATATATGTTCCATAGTTATTATATTGTATTCCCGACTTATCTGTGTATGTTTGGTTAAGTTTTATGCGTATATTTGGTGTGTGATTTTTGTCTTTCTTCACACTATCGGGCACCGCAAGTTCTGTTAATGTGTAAGTAGTACTAACCTCTAATCCGTTGTTAGCGGCAGTTCTGATATATCCTTCTGCCTGTGGATCGAAGTTAGAATAGTTCTGTCGTCCCTCTTCTGCTGGTTTGTCAAGTTCGTACGTAGTGATTTTGATAGGTGCTAATGAGTCTCCGTAGTGTGAATAGTAGTACAATCGCAGTTCACAAGAGTCTGCAATAATTTTCCCGTTGGGGTCTTTGCTTGTTACTATGCTTTGTTCTGGCATTTGATAGTTAGGCAATACGTAGAGCTGAGACATTAAATTGGCTGTTACATCCGACTGTGTTTCGGGGTCTTTTAGCTTTCCCAGAAACCCATCGGTAGCTCGTGAGAGTATGTTACTAGCCAAAACGCTGTGCGAACCAATATTAAATGTATCGGCTTGTACGTTAAGTTTGTCTGTCTGATCGGTGAGAGTACCTCCTATTCCATCGGTTGTATCATCGCAAGCAGTAAGGGCTAATGCCATAAAAGCTAGCCCAAAAGCTAATATTTTTGCTTTCATTCTATTATCTTATTGTAGAACTCGGTGTATTTTGTCTTTACTTCTTCTTCGTTATCGGGCTGCAACAGTATTTCTTTTTTATTGTCTTTGGCGTACTGTATAAGCTCTTTGTTCACGTTGTTACTAGTTTGAATGATACCATCAGAGTAGTCGATAACGAGTTTTCCTAACTCTTTGAAGTCGAAATTGTCGCCATATTTCTCTATCAAACTTAGTTCTGCACTTTTAAATTCGAGGCATTGTTTAAACTTTTTGCCCAAACTTCCACGTGGTTGTTCGGTAAAAAGCGATGTAACAACCTTTGATTTGGCAAACTGTGGTTCGTCTTTGTAGGCTGTTTTTACATAGAATGGTATTACAGCAGACATCCAACCTTGGCAATGAATTACGTCTGGAGCCCATCGAAGCTTCTTTACTGTTTCCAAAACACCCCGTGCAAAGAAGATAGCACGCTCTCCGTTGTCAGGATAATCGTTGCCTAATTCGTCCTTAGTCATAGCTGAACGTTTCTGGAAATAGTCCTCGTTGTCAATGAAATAGACCTGAATGCGTGTTTGTGGTATACTTGCTACCTTGATGATAAGTGGGTGATCCATATCGTCGATGAGAAGATTCATACCCGAAAGTCGTATTACTTCGTGCAATTGTCCGCGCCGTTCGTTAATAGCAGCCCATTTAGGCATAAACGTTCTTATCTCAAACCCTGCGTCTTGCATACATCGTGGCATATCAGCACCAAAGTTTGCCATCTCCGAATTAGGGACATACGGTGCGATTTCTTGGTTGATAAACAATACTTTCTTTCCCATTTATAAATGCTTTACTG
>ERZ773046.192-NODE-192-length-42199-cov-7.192435_pt1 | contig 42199 bp, 45 predicted proteins | sample MGYA00580634_ERZ773046 | MGnify/ENA primary metagenome ERZ773046 (study PRJEB29015, sample SAMEA2738127) | human oral metagenome | biome: human oral; feature: human-associated habitat; material: saliva | place: China | collected 2159 ... | reverse complement strand
CGCCGAAAGTACTTAGGGGGAGGCCCCTTGGGAGGATAGGAAGCCGCTGATTAAGAGAGAAGAGAGAACTATGTTCTCTCTTCTCGTTCATAGGGGTATAGCTCAACTGGTAGAGTAGCGGTCTCCAAAACCGTTGGTTGAGGGTTCGATTCCTTCTGCCCCTGCCAAAATCGGAGGGGTAGAAGTTCCGGTGAGCTATACTCCTCGTCATGACTCGGTAGCTCAGCTGGATAGAGTGACTGACTACGAATCAGTAGGTCTAGGGTTCGAATCCCTACCGGGTCACCAAAGCGATACGGTCCATACATTTTGTATGGACCGTATTTTGCTGTCGTATCCAAATTAAAACAATAGGCTAATAAGATACGCTCAAAGTCGTCCCAAAAACTCAGTCGGTAGTGCGGCATAATTGGTTACGGGTTGCTGTACATAGTTTTTTTCATTCAATAGTACTGTCTTTACAATATGTATAATCACATAGAAAGAGAATTTCCGAATATGATTCAAGTAGTTTATTATGTATATTTGTATACACGAGCTACTGTATTGTATATGTATGATGAATATGATATAAATTAAGGTATGAGTATATAAGGGGGACTATTGTAATGGTAAAAAGTGTAGCAGCTCCGCAAGCAAGCGGAAAGTTTTCAGAAGATAAAATTTTCGGTGCCAATAACCGGGCGACGGCATTGGCTGAAAAGCTCGGTGCCGATGCGGTTATCAACGGGACTGTAGGATCCATTCTCGATGAAGACGGTAATTTGGTAATGCTCAAGGTTGTAGAAGAAGCTTTTCGTGCCTTGTCTACGCGTGATATTATTGCCTATGCGCCTATTCAGGGATATGACGACTATTTGTCCGCCGTTATTGACCAGTGCTTTGGTGAATCCAAGCCTGAAGGTTATATTCGTGCCTGTGCTACATCGGGCGGTTCCGGTGTCTTGCATCACGTTATTCATAACTATTCCGCTCCGGGAGATGAAATCCTGACCAGTGACTGGCATTGGAGTGCATACGGTTCCATGTGTCGCGATAACTGCCGAACGTTGCGTGAATTCCTGCTACTTGATGATAAGGGACAGTTTAACTTTGCCGATTTCAAAGGTCATGTTGAAGATATGGCAAAGAAACAAACCAATATCGTTATTATTATGAACTCTCCGGCTAATAATCCGACCGGCTTTGCCTTGTCCGACTCCGATTGGGATGCCGTATTAAGCTTTTTGAAAGAAATCGTAGCCAATAAGGATAAAAACGTCATTCTCGTTCCTGATGTGGCATATTTGGACTATAGCGGTGAAAAACACGAATGCCGCCGCTTTTTCAAAAAATTCGGTAACCTGCCTGAAAATATTCTGGTTATTGTAGCCTACACTTTGAGTAAGGGTTTTACTATGTACGGCCAGAGAATGGGGGCTATGATCGGCATTACACCGAGTAAGGATATTGCCGACGAATTTGTAGCCATTAACCAATATTCAAATCGTGCGACGTGGTCTAATTCCAACAGTGCGGCCATGAAGGCTATGGTACATATTTGCAGTGACCCGGCACGGGTAGCCGAATTAGATAAAGAAAGAGCTGAATATTTCCACTTAATCAAAGAAAGAGCCGATTTATTTATGGCTGAAGCCGATGCTTGCGGTCTGAAATACTTACCGTACTTATCGGGATTCTTTATTACCATCCCTCTTATAGGCTCACAGGCTGTTGTTGACGAATTGGAAAAGGAACATATTTTCCTTGTCCCCTTGGGTAAGGGGATTCGATTGGCTGTTTGCTCTGTATCAAAGAAAAAGATACACGGATTGGCTGAAAAGATTAAGACGGCTTTGGATAAGGTCGGTGTCGTTCAATAGTATAGAAATAGACGGGCATAGCAAAGGGATAACCTTTGTTATGCCCGTTTTTGAAAGGATGGGAATATATGTTTAAGACAGTTGCCATATTGGGAATCGGAAATATGGGAAGAGCTATTGCCGAAGGAATCGGCCGCTCGCCGGACATGAAAAACGGGGATATCATCTTGTACAATCCTCATGCTCATAAAGCCGAGGTTGTAGCCGCAAATTTGGGGAACTGTGCCCGTATTGCATCTACACCGGGGGAAGCTGTAAAAGAAGCGGATTTAGTCATTATTGCCGTAAAACCTAAAATTATCGCTTCTCTTTTGGAAGAAATCAAAGGCAACCTGAAACAGGATGATATCCTTTTGTCAGTAGCTGCCGGCGTGACCTTGGAGCAAATAGAATCTGTTGTCGGGGCGGGTAGAAAACTGGTAAGAGCCATGCCGAATACCCCTGCCGCAGTAGGTGCCGGTATGACCTCTTTGACGCCTAATGAACACGTGTCGTCAGAAGAGATATTGCAGATTGAAGAACTTTTTTCATCATTCGGACGGGCGGAAGTAGTGGATGAATATTTGATTGATGCCGTCATTGGAGTAAGCGGTAGTAGCCCCGCTTATGTATATATGTTTATTGAAGCCTTGGCGGACGGCGCCGTTGCGTCCGGTATGCCGCGGGACAAGGCCTATGTCTTTGCCGCTCAAACCGTAATGGGAGCTGCTAAAACCGTATTGGAAACGGGAGAACATCCGGGAAAATTAAAAGACGATGTTTGCTCTCCCGGCGGAACAACGATAGCCGCAGTTCGAGCTTTGGAAGAACGGGGATTTCGCAGTGCCGTAATGGAAGCCGTAATGACTGCAGCTGAGAAAAGTCAAGAAATGAGTAAAAAATAGGTTAACGTGAATCAGTTCACAAAGTAGACTCAAAAGGTATGCATAAGATGGATAGTTAAAGATTAAGGTTGCAAAGTAGGTATATGCGAAATGAGGATAGGTGATTTACTAATGCATACCGGAAGGATATAATATAGCTGAAGCATGAGGGGACCGTAATGATATGGTGTTCTTTATGCTTAATAGGTACAGACGGTTTAAAGGCCTGCAAATTGTTATAATTTGCGACGGGCCGTCTCATTTATAGTAATATTGGAGGTAAAAGGAATGGCAAAAGGTTTGGTTACACCCGAAATTATTGAAGAATTAAAAAAGATTGTCGGTGAAAAATATGTATATACCGATAAAGATAAGCTCGATGCATACGGACATGATGAAGTAACGGATCCGCACTATATGAAGGAAGCTCAGGTTGCAGTTTTACCGGCAACAACGGAAGAAGTGGCAAAGGTTGTAAAATTGTGTTATGACAACGATATTGTCATGGTTCCCCGTGCAGCAGGGACCGGTCTGGCTGCCGGTGCCGTAGCTATTTACGGCGGCGTTATCATCTCCATTGAACGCATGAACAAGATCATCGAAATTGATAAAGAAAACATGGTCGTTGTTGCCGAACCGGGTATTACGACGGCGGCACTTCAGGAAGCTGTCAATAAAGAAGGACTCTTCTATGCAGGCGATCCGTGTAGCGGGGACTCTTGCTTCATCGGCGGTAACGTAGCAACCAATGCAGGCGGTAACCGTGCTGTTAAGTACGGTGTAACGCGTGATCAGGTTATGGGTATTGAAGTCGTTACTCCGTCAGGTGAAGTCGTGCAGTTGGGCGGTAAGTTCCGTAAAAACGCTACGGGCTATATGCTCATGCATTTATATATCGGCTCCGAAGGTACTCTCGGTATTGTAACTAAAGTATTCTTAAAACTCGTTGCATTGCCGAAGTATGAAATGGACCTTCTGGCAGTATTCGATAATCTCGATGCGGCTATCGATTTGACTCCGAAAGTCATGAATGCGGGCATTACGCCGGTTTGCGTTGAATTTATGGATAATGCGTCCATTAAGCAAGTCGAAGTATTCTTGAATGAAAAATTACAGCATTCAGATATAGGGAACTATATTATTATTCAGATTGCCGGCGACAGTGAAGACGTATTGGACGAACAGTGCGTTACAATTGACGAATTGGCTCGTGAAAACGGGGCTCTTGATGTCTTGGTGGCCGATAAAGACAAGATTTGGAAATCCCGTAAAGCATACTTGGAAGCAGACCGTCAGAGAAGTCTCGTATTCTCCATGGAAGACATTGTCGTTCCGATGACGGAAATTCCCGGCGCCGTACAGCAGATTTCCCGTCTCGGTGAAAAATATGATGTAGCTATGCACTGCGCAGGCCACTGCGGTGACGGCAACGTACATATCGACATCTTGAAAGATGATCGCTCTCAGGAAGAATGGGAAGAAATGCTTCCGAAGATTCAAAAAGAAATTTACGCACTTGTTTACAAGTTGGGCGGCCGTCTCTCTGGTGAACACGGTATCGGATACAAACGTGCTAAGTTGATGAAAGAATACATGGATCCCGTTGAAATGGAACTCATGCGTTCCGTTAAGAAAGCATTGGATCCGAAGAACATCATGAACCCCGGTAAGGTTGTAGATGTTAATGACGAAATCCCTGTAGAATAAGAACATACGAAAAAGCAAGGGTCACGGCCCTTGCTTTTTTTTGCATTCTGTATAGAAAAGCGGATTTACGATTTTTGCGAGGTTATATGTGTTATGAAGCTTGCTCCTATGGTATAATGAGCCTCATAGTATGTATAAGAAAGGACACTGAAATTGGAAGCGGAATTAATTACTGATATTTGGACCATTATACAGGTCATCTTACTTGACTTGGCCTTAGGCGGAGATAACTCTATTGTCATCGGCATGGCGGCGAAAAACCTGCCTCATGAATTACAGAAAAAAGCTATACTTTACGGAACGGCCGGAGCCATTGTGCTACGCTTTTTTATGGCCATGATAGTAGTTTACCTTTTACAGATTCCGTACCTACATACCGTCGGCGGATTATTACTCGTATATATCGGTATGAAGCTTATAGGCAAGCAAGACGGTGAAGAAGAAGCTCATGTAGAGGCCAAGGATTCTCTGGGCGGTGCTGTTAAAACTATTATTGTAGCCGATGCACTTATGAGTTTGGATAATGTTCTCGGTATAGTCGGTACGACCGGCGGCCACATGGGACTTCTCTTCTTCGGTATGGTTATCTCCGTACCTATTATCATTTTCGGCAGTACGGTCGTCATTAAGATTATGCACAAATTCCCCGTACTCATTTATATTGGCGGTTTGATACTGGGGTGGGCAGCCGGATCTATGGTAGGTGCCGACGAATATTTAGCTCTGGCGAAAGATACGGCCTTGTATGTAAAAATCGCTTTAACGTTATTAACGGTTCTCGGCGGTATTGCTTGGCAACGAATGGCACCCCCTAAAAGATAAGGGCTTGTCAGACCGTGGGGGTAGGCGGGTCCTGTCTTGACAAGGTATGGGAAACTTGATATTATAGTTAAGTCAGGTAACGGGGCGTGGCGCAGTTTGGTAGCGCGCTTGGTTCGGGACTAAGAGGCCGCAGGTTCGAATCCTGTCGCCCCGACCATATTCACATTGGATGTCATCCCGAGGCATAACAACACAATGTGAATCACCATGGAGAGTTGTCCGAGTGGCTTAAGGAGCATGATTGGAAATCATGTGTGCGGTGAACTCCGTACCCAGGGTTCAAATCCCTGACTCTCCGCCATATTGTAAGACAGGGACTGCATTTGCAGTCCTTTTTTGTTTGTCATATAGATAGGTACTTACACTTGTGGTTTGCATGAGGGGATTTATATAATTTTTAACGTGAAGTGCTGGTATGACTAAAGAAGCGTATTCGGCTTTATTGAAAAATTCGGAGCTCATAATTTCAAAATTTAGGAAAAAGCTTGCTGTATTTGCGGACAACCTTAAAGTCAAACAAGTTAAAGTTATGACAACACCGGGTAATGTGTTCACAAGAGTTATTGACTGTTTTTTGACAGGAGCTGATAATAAGCCTGATGAAGCGTCTATTTTTTCGTGTCTTTTCACGATGAGTACACCAGTCTTGTACAGATGACCTGTTAATCATGTATAATAAAATAAAAATCATCGGTGTTAAAATAACTGCATAGAGGAGAATGGATATGACTTTATCTGATTGGATTCAAGAACATCTTTTTCAAACGTATGTGACATGGCATATGAAGAGTCCCCTATATAATAGTAAGGGGTTTCATATAGACGGGATCAATAATTCCCTAAAGGCCATGGAGGACGGGATTATTACTTATACGGAGTTGTACCCGCCTTATGCCGTACAAGGGTGCACGTCTATGAAGGCACGTGTCGGTAAAAGTCCGGCGATGATGGACCTTTATTTAGAGTTGGAGGGTAAGTGCTTTGTCATTGAGAATATGACATACGCCGAGGGGATACGGATCATGCGAGATTTCGTGAAAAAAAGGGTCTTGCCTGAACGAAGTCGGTATGTGGAAACCGTAGAGTTTGATAAACATGCCTTGGAAGAGTCGTTTGCAGAGTTAGCACAGCTCTTAATCGGTGACTCTGAGAGGGTTAAGCAATTTATGTCCCGGGTTCGAGTGGATTCTATGGAACTCATAGATGACAGCTGGTATGACTTGTATGAGGTACTGTTGGAGTGTAACGTGGCGGCGGATTTAAGCCTGAAAATCGACAAAGAAAGTCTAGTGGATGTTGTAGAACGGTTGGCAGGGCCCAAGGGGCTGAGCGTTAACGAAGCGTCTTTGGACGAAGACGGATTTTCTACTCAATGGATTGAAGCGATTAACTCTTCATGGCAGGGATATAACCTGATAGACATGGATATAGGGACGGATTACTACGTATTACTGGTTCTTAGTAATGAAGAATTTAAGAGAGCTGAAGTATTAAGTCGAATGCTTTTCCATAGAATGGTGCTTGCAGAAAAGGCGTAAAGATTTTTCGTAAAGACCTTAGTGTTACTCTGATATATGTGAAACACGAGAAATTTGTTTGTGAATAGGCTTTGTTTGGCGTAGTTGTGGATTGAGCGAAAGCTCCGAAAATCGATATGATTTTCGGAGCTTTCGCTTTTATATGGTGTCCTTTAGCGACTTTGAAAAAATGAAAACCATGCACCGGAAGAATAACATGCTGCATAACGTTTACGTATTAAAATACATTTATAAATTTTTGGTTTTAAGGTGTAACGCTTAAAATCGAATTGATTAAGTATATAAATTATAAAGCATGGGAATACCGGGTTTTATATATACAATAGTAAATCGGACGAGAAAGATCTTCGCAAAAAAGTGAGCTTCCGGAAGATAATTTTTTGAAACCCTTGTAAAATGGCGTTGTTATCACAAAATATAAGATTGAAGTAGAAAAAGTACGGATCTTAAATAAGAATTTCAAAAAAATATAATAAGCTGATACTGTTATCTGATACTGTAAGTATTGAATAAAAATAAAAGTGATGAACAAATGAATAAAACGCATGCATTGTTGCGAAAATGTAAAGATTGTAATATTATAGAAACATAAAGAAAATTATTGCATGGGAGTGGGTGAGCTGTTATGAATGACAGATATGTGAGAACGCGTTTGGCCGTAGTTGCGGCTACTGTGTTACTGGGTACAACCTGTGGCGGTTTTACGGCCCTGGCGGCACCGGCCGCCAACCCGGCAGGAACCGGCGACGGCGTAGCCATCGGTACGGGGAGTTGGGCTCCTAAGGCGGAAAATGTAGCTATCGGTGCAGGAACACGTATTGAATATTACGGCGGTGTCGGACAGCCTTCGACGGGTGATATTGTAATCGGCGGCAACGCTCATACGAACAACTATGCCGACCAGGGCGGCGGAATTGCTATCGGCCATAAGGCTTTTGCCGAAAGTCCGGTAGGTAGCCAAGAATTGGCTTATGATTTCGGACAGTCGGGAATGACTGCATCCGGGACTGCCGGGCCTCATCCTGAAAATATGGTAACGGGTATTGCCATCGGTAAAGATGCATATACTCGCTCGGGAAGCGTTATGGTAAGCACTCATAACTATCGCGGTAATATCGGTGATATTACGGTTGATACGGGTTCTGTAGCGAATATGCGCAATTATAATATTAAAACCGATGCTACAACAGTAGGCACGAACAGCTTTAATAATGCGTCTTTCGGCGTGGTCAACGGGGCATATTCGGCTATTACGGGTAAAGACTATAGTAAAAACTTCGGGGCTACCATTACGGGGTCTTTGAACAGTATTGAATCGGAAACGGTTGCTAATAACGATGCGGGTGTTGCCAACAGCATTGTCGGTTTAGCCAATAGAACTCATAATACAAACGGGTCGTTGATCTTCGGGGCAGGCAATGAAATCACCAATTCCATCGGCAGTTTGTCAGCACCTGCAGGCGGGGCACCTTCGCCCAAGGATTTGGCTGATACGCTACGGACGGCCGTACAAAATGCCGATGGTGGCGGCTCGACGTTGGCTATGGGGATGGGCAACAAGGCGGATTATACCTTGGGGTCTCAGTTGTCGGGCGTGAATAACACCTTAAAGGGAACCTCTGCCGCTTCCGTGAGCAAATATAATTTGTTGAACGGCTATAAAAACACGGGTACTGATGTGAATCATGTGTCGGTTGTCGGCTCGGAAAACACGATAAGCAATACAGATAATGCCATTGTCATGGGTGATAAACGGACGTTGACCAACGCGAACGGAAGCATCATTTTAGGTTCGGGGAATTCGGCTCTTACGACAAGTGTAGGCAATGCCGTATCCGTCGGATATAACGCTAATGTATTGCAAGCCGGCGGTGTGGCTATAGGTGCTAATTCCGTGGCTTCCGTAGCTGCCGGTGCCGTAGGCTATGATCCCCATACCGGAGGCGTTTCTTCTAATTCGTCGTCTACGTGGAAGGCGACGGATGCGGCCGTTTCCGTCGGCAACGGAACAACGGTGACGCGTCAAATCACAGGCGTTGCAGCCGGCACGAACGATACGGACGCTGTCAACGTGGCCCAACTTAAACGTGTTATTGCCGGTACGACGATTGTAGATAATACTCTGGTAAATCGCCTGGGAAATCGTGTGAATCGAGTCGGTGCCGGTGCCGCCGCTTTAGCAGCTCTTCACCCCTTGGCATTTGATCCGGATTACAAATGGGACTTTGCAGCCGGTTACGGTAACTATGCCGGTGCCAATGCCATGGCTGTAGGTGCTTACTATCGCCCCAATGAAGATATTATGTTCAGTATGGGCGGCTCCTTCGGCGGCGGAGAAAACATGATGAATGCCGGCGTAAGCTTTAAGCTCGGCCAAGGAACTCATGTAAAACGGTCTGCATCGGAGTTGAGTAAAGAAGTAGAAGAGTTGAAGGCTATTGTAAAAGCTCAGAGCGAGGAAATTCAGGCTTTGCGGGCTAATCAGGAAGCATTGGCACAAGCTGTGGCAACTCAAAAATAGGCCTTAAGATCAAGACCCCTCTTGATTGTGAAAGGATATAATAAGTGGCAGAAAGCCGCTGACAGGGCGTATATCGTCGTGTCGGCGGCTTTTTGCAAGTAGTATATTTAATTGTGAAAATAGGGCGTGAATATTATTTTAACATGATTGCTACTCCATGGGGTTTGTTGGGATCCATGGCTGTAGATAGATCGCTTAATTTGACAAGCAAATCCGTGTCAGAAACAACCTTTGCCTGAAAATGTGAGCCTGCCGGGAATTCAACGTTTTTCCCTTTCATAAACATTCCGCCGACAAAAGATACGACGGCGGCCACTGCGATGGCACCACCATCATGCCCAGCTTTTTTAAATGCAGTATATTCTAAGGGGATTTGGACATTATTTATTGTTTTTACTGATGTAATCGTAAATTCTAATTTCCCTGAACGACCAAACATTCCAGATTTAGTTGCTTTTGTAACGACGCCTTCCACAGGAGTGCCGGCAGGTATAACTATAACGTCGTTAATAATAATATTATCTAAGGTTTTTAACGGAAGAGGGTCTCCCTTTTTTAGTGTTTTAGAAGAGACAGTCGATGTTAATTCTATTGTTAATTCTGTGCCTGCAGGGATATAAGCATTCCCCACAGGTATTTTGGTAACCGATGCTCGTTCGGCTTCTTCTTGTAGGACGGCAGATTTAAACGGTTTGTATTCACCGGCGGGAGCTTGAGTCTGTGTAGTAACCGCTTGATTAGCTGTTAGCTCAGCAGCGCTGACAGAGGATACAGAAAGAGATAAGCAGAGTAAGAGGGGCAATGATTTTTTTAGCATGAAAAATTCACTCCTTGTTAAGATTAATTGCGATAAAATTATTGGTAAAGCTCCGTATATTGGTAAGTATTATAAAAATAAAGCCAACACACAATTTAATTGTAACAAAATAGAAATAAAAGTGAAATAATATTGCAATAAAGTAAATAGGTGAGATTATTTGATTTGTTTTGGGAATATAAACTGCTCCGTGAATTTTGCTCTTCTTTTACTTTGTAGGCCGGAAGCGTATAATAAAACGCATCCGAACTATGGAAAGGAAGTTTTTATGAATAGGATGAACCCTTATGTATATATGTTTTCACTCGGTCATTTTTCCGTTGACTGGGCGCAAAGTGCTTTTCCCGCCTTGTTACCCTACTTTATAACGCTCTGCAGCCTGTCTTACAGGGATGCAACGGCTCTTTTATTTGCCAACATTCTTTTGGCATCGGTTACTCAACCTATTTTGGGATATTATTCCGACAAGGTGTCCAAACCCTGGTTTATCCCTTTCGGCGTTCTCCTGAGCGGTCTTTCCCTTACCGCCTTGGCTTTTACGGATAATTACTCGGTTATTTTTATATGCTCTATGTTGAGCGGCTTGGGGTCATCTATATATCATCCTGAAGCGGCCCGTATGGTTAATGAAATATCGGGAGCCGTAAAAGGCAAGGCCATGGGGACATTTTCCGTCGGCGGCAGTGTGGGATTTGCTGTAGGGCCCATTATAGCCGGCTTATGTGCCTATGCCTTTGATATTCACGGGCTGGCGGTTTTCGCTGTCGTTAACACCGGCTTGGCTTTATTTCTCTATCATCATTTGCCGAAGGTTCTGGCACAAATCAATAGGAATGAAATTGTTGAAGAAACGGTTACAGGTAGGATAGAAAAACGAAATGATTGGTCTTCTTTTAGTCGACTGACGGTCGTCATCTTTGCTCGTTCCATAAGCTTTGCCGTTTGTAATGCCTTTATTCCCCTCTTTTGGGTCAAGGTGTTGGGACGTACCCCGTCCGAAGGGAGTCTGGCTTTATCCCTGCTCTTTGCCATCGGCGTTGTCGGCACCTATGTGGGCGGCCTTATTGCGGATCGGACAGGTTTTGTCAAAGTAATGCGTGTAGCCATTACGCTTATGGTACCGGCCATGTACTTTTTCGTTCACAGCACGACAGCTTGGGAAGGCGCACTCTTTATCGTACCTGTAGGACTGACCTTGTTTGCTCCGTACAGTGCTATTGTCGTGCTGGGACAAACCTTTTTGGGTAAGAATGTGGGCTTTGCCTCAGGCGTAACCTTAGGTTTAAGTATTACCATAGGAGGTCTTCTCACCCCGTTGGTCGGTTGGGCTGCCGATATATGGGGGATTCCGACGGCTTTACAAGTCTTGTGGATTTGTGCGGCCATAGGAGCGATTTTCACTTTTTCAGTGCGAGAACCCAAGGATGCGGCATGAGCAAAATGATACAGGTTGCATGTATGATTTCTGAATCCGTATGGCAATAGGAGGAGTATCTCTAAAATTCATCTTTTTACGGTTTTTCTTTTTCATCAATATGGTATAATAGCAACCGTAAAAAATGGTTTTGTGTGCTTTAAAGGGGACTTTATTATGACCATTGAATCCTATATTGACTATACGAACCTTAAGCCCGATGCAACGCCGAATGATATTATTCAACTTTGCAAAGAGGCTAAACAGTATCGATTTGCGTCCGTATGTGTCAATTCGTCGTATGTGCCGCTTGCCCGCCGTGAACTGGCCGGATCATATGTGCGTATCGTTTCGGTTGTAGGCTTTCCTCTCGGAGCGGTGGCTTCGAGTATTAAGGCGGCTGAGACGACCTTTGCCATTGCTAACGGTGCCGACGAGATCGACATGGTGATTAATGTAGGGCAAGTAAAGGCCCGCAATTGGGATTATGTTGCCGACGATATCAGCGGTGTCGTAAAGGCGGCGAACGGCCATATTGTCAAGGTTATTTTGGAAACGGGACTTTTGGCGGATGTGGAAAAAGAAGAAGCTTGCCGTGTGGCAGTAAGGGCAGGGGCACGGTTTGTTAAAACATCGACAGGATTCGGTCCGGGAGGGGCTACGGCCGATGATATTCGCTTAATGAAGAAAATTATCGGACTACGTGCTTGCATTAAAGCTTCCGGAGGTATTCGCGACTATCAGACGGCACGGACTATGATTGCTGCCGGAGCCGATCGCATCGGAGCCAGTGCCGGCATTGCCATTGTAGAAGGAGAAGCTGTTGACAGGTCATAAAAACGATCTGGAAGCCTATGCCGCCCTTGTCGGGGCGGCTCGTTTTGCTAATAAGACCGTTTCTACAGAGCCTGCCCTGCCGGTAGAAACGGTTACTGCCGCTGACTGTCGGTCTTCCGTTACCGTCTTGGCCAGTGGTAGCGGCGGAAATGCGACCTTAGTGTGTTGCGGTTCTACAAAAATTCTTATCGATGCGGGGATCAGCTATCGACGTATTACGAACGCATTGTCGGCACGAGGCTATAGTCCGGACGATATCGATGCCCTTTTTCTGACGCATGAGCATACGGACCATGTACAAGGATTACCGATTTTATTGAAAAATACGGATATGCCCGTATATACGACGGAAGAAACGTGGCGTGCCTTGGGAAAGACGGCAACCTCTGCACCGGGACGCTTTGTACCGTTGACGAAACGAGTCGGCGTGGGTGACATCTATGTCGTACCCTTCGAAATTCCGCATGATGCGGCTCGGCCCGTAGGCTATGCCGTTTATGACGGGCAGACGAAGATTACCTATGCTACCGACTTGGGATATGTCACACCGTCCGTAAGGGGAGCTGCTTCTCATGCGGATATTCTTGTGTTGGAAGCCAATCACGATGAAGATATGGTGCGTCAAGGGCCGTATCCTTATCGGTTGCAGCAACGCATACTCGGTAGTTACGGACACTTATCCAATGACGCAGCTGCCGATTTGTTGACTCAGTTGCCGCAAAAGAAGATGATGAAAGTTCTTTTGGCACATAGAAGTGATAAAAATAATGAACCTGCCAAGGTCATTAAAACTATAAAAAGTAAGTTCGAACGTAGCGGCAAAGCGCTAGGTCAAGATGTGCTGGTAAGATTGGCATGTAAAAACAGCGCCGTCCGTTTTGACGATAAGGGGGAGCATGATGAGTAAAAAATCTACGGCAGCCGTAATAGCGGCCGTCATTCTTATAGGGGCCGCCGGCTTCGGCGGTTATTATTTACACGACAGCCTGAAAGGTACCAATACGGTTCCCGTACAGGTTCAAACTGCAGACGGTAAGTCTGAAACCTTGTCCAACGCCCGCAATACGGCTGTTGTGCAGGCCGTAAAAAAAGTAGGTCCCGCTGTTGTAGGTATTACGACGAAGGTATATAATCGCGATATTTTCAATCGTCCCGTTCAGGTCGGTGAAGGCGTCGGGTCGGGTATTATATTCGACAAGGACGGCTATATCGTTACGAACAATCATGTAGTAGGTAATAATAAAACAGTTAACGTATCCTTGGCCGACGGCCGAACCTTTGAAGGTACTGTCGTAGGTACGGATGCCCGAACGGATTTGGCAGTGGTTAAAATTACGGCGGATAATCTGACTGTTGCAGCCTTAGGTGACAGTGATACTCTTCAAGTCGGTGAGCCGGCTATTGCCATCGGTAATCCGTTAGGTCTCGAGTTCCAGGGAACGGTAACGGCCGGTGTCATCAGCTCTTTGAACCGTACGATTGTCGGTGAAGGCGTACCGATGGAACTGATTCAGACCGATGCGGCTATTAATCCCGGCAACTCCGGCGGAGCTTTGGTTGATGCCGACGGAGAGGTAATCGGCATTAACAGTGCCAAAATAGCGAAAGAAGGCGTTGAAGGACTCGGTTTTGCCATTCCTATCAACACGGCTCGCCCTGTACTGGACGCGCTTATTAAAAACGGTCGTGTTATTCGCCCTTACCTGGGTTTATACGGTTTGGATAAAGCCATGGCGGCTCGTTACGGTATGGATTTAGGGGTCAAAGGGATTTATGTATATCAAATTGTCGTCGGAGGGCCTTTGTACGGTTCGGGTATTCAACGAGGCGATATTATTACGAAAATAGATGACAAGCCTGTCGATGACTATACGCAGTTACAAAAAACAGTCGAGTCGTATCAAGTCGGAAATACGGTAAAAGTAACCTATATGCGGGGAGATTCGGAACAGACAGCCGAAGTAACCCTTCAGGAACTGGCACCCCAGACGGATAGTGATAATTAATGAAATTTCATATTATCGGTAGCGGTAAGATTAAAGAGAAATACTTGACGGCAGGCATTGACGAGTTTTTAAAACGACTTAAGCCGTACGGGCAGGTGCAAATTACGGAAATAGGCGAAGAACGGATGCCCGACAATCCTTCGGCAGCCGAAAAAAAGCAGATTCTCGACAAAGAAGGAGAACGGTTGCTGAAAAATGTACGTCCCGGTTCATATCTTTTTGTTCTCGATGTACAGGGAGAACTTATTTCGTCGGAAGAACTGGCACAGGCTTTTGAGGACTTGTCGTTGCACGGATGCAGTGAGTTTACCTTTCTCATAGGAGGTCCCTTCGGGTTGTCCGATGAAGTCCGCCGAAAAGCCGACCGTTGTATTTCTTTCGGTCGCATTACGCTGACACATCAAATGATTCGTATGATACTGACGGAACAAATCTATAGGGCTGTAAAAATCATGCGGCACGAGCCTTATCACTTATAATTACAGCGTGTATATCTATTTTTTGTAAAAGATAGTATAATAAAGGTACAAACAAAGGTTTCGATTTACAGTTCGGAACGAAGGGGTGGATACTATGAGCGAACGCAAAGCAATGGATATTATGGAAAAGGTTTTTGTAACGGCCGATCCGAGTACAACCGTCTTGGATTTAATCCAGTTATTCATTAAAAATAAGATTACGTCTATTCCCATTGTTAACGATGACGGCACCTTAGCCGGTATTGTTACAGATGCCGATTTGCTGTATAAGAAAATCAAGCCCCATGTGCCGCACTATGTCAATCTTCTCGGGGCCAGCATTTACTACAACGGCATCAGTGAATACGATAAGAGCTTTAAAAAACTCATGGCCAGTACGGCTAAAGAATTGATGACTAAAGACGTTATCATTGCGGCTCCCGATGCGGATGTGGAACAGTTGGCAGGCGTTATGGTAGCAGAGCACCTCAAGGTCATTCCTATTGTAGACAATAAGCGTTGTGTAGGTGTCGTTACACGCCGATCTATTTTGGAAGAAATGCATAGAGAATACGAAGAAGAAAAAGCCTAGGTACATTTTATAAAAAACTGTATTGTATGTGCGGACACTTTCCCAAGAAGGTGTCCGCCTGTTTTGTATATAAGGAAGCGTATTTACGCTCTTTCTACAGGCGATTTAATTGGTTTGAGCAGTTATTTATGGTATAATTCGGTCATATGAATAATGGAATATTTCAGAGAGGCAGGGCTGTTGATGGACTCGAAAGAATTAGTCATTGTCGTCGATTTCGGCGGGCAATATAATCAGTTAATAGCACGACGGGTCAGAGAGAATCATGTATATTGTGAAGTCTACCCGTATCATAAAGCGGTTGAAAAGATTAAAGAACTGAAGCCTCGCGGAGTTATTTTTACAGGCGGGCCGAACAGTGTATATGAAGAAAAGGCACCGCATATCGATGCCGCCGTCTTTGAACTGGGTGTGCCCGTTCTGGGATTATGCTACGGCATGCAGATGATGGCATATCTTCTGGGCGGAACTGTTAAGGAAGCGGATAAGAGGGAATTCGGCAAAACGGAAACAACTGTGGATACGAAGTCCCTTGTCTTTAAAGGCTTGAAAGAAAGAGAAATCGTGTGGATGAGCCATACGGATTATGTAGCCGAAATTCCTGAAGGCTTTAAGATTACGGCTCATACGGAACACTGCCCCGTAGCCGCAATGGAAAATGCGGACAAGAAATTGTATGCTATGCAATACCATCCTGAAGTGCTTCATACGGAACACGGCAAGGAAATGTTGCATAACTTCCTCTTTGAAGTATGTAAATGCAGCGGCACATGGACGATGGCAAACTATGCCAAACAAGCTGTTGAAGACGTGCGTCGGACTGTCGGTGCCGGTAAGGTCGTACTGGCTCTTTCAGGCGGGGTCGACAGCTCTGTGGCGGCGGCCTTGATTTCCCGTGCCGTTGGCAACCAATTGACCTGTATTTTTGTTGACCACGGTTTAATGCGAAAAAATGAAGGCGATGAAGTTGAAGCGGCCTTTAAGGATTCGGGAATGAACTTCATTCGCGTCGACGCATCGGACCGATTCCTGTCTAAATTGGCAGGTGTTTCCGATCCGGAAAGAAAACGTAAAACTATCGGCGAAGAATTTATTCGTGTCTTTGAAGAAGAAGGACGAAAAATCGGTGCCGTCGACTTTTTGGCACAAGGCACGATTTATCCCGATGTCATCGAATCGGGTGCCGGTGATGCGGCAGTTATTAAAAGCCATCACAATGTAGGCGGCTTGCCGGCTGTTGTAGACTTTAAGGGTCTTATTGAACCGCTACGCAACCTCTTTAAGGATGAAGTTCGCGAACTCGGTGAAGAACTGGGTTTGCCGGACTATCTCGTATGGCGGCAGCCTTTCCCGGGACCGGGACTGGCCATTCGCGTTATGGGCGAAATTACAAAAGAAAAACTGGACATCTTGCGTGATGCCGATGCCGTTTTTAGAGAAGAAATTGCGGCGGCAGGCCTTGATCGCTCCATAAACCAATACTTTGCCGTCTTAACGAATAACCGGTCTGTCGGCGTTATGGGCGACTTCCGCACATATGACTATACCTTGGCCTTACGAGGTGTAACGACAACAGACTTTATGACGGCTGACTGGGCGAGAATTCCCTATGACGTACTGGATAAAATCTCGAGCCGTATCGTTAACGAAGTAGAACACATTAACCGAATTGTGTATGACATAACCAGCAAACCCCCTTCCACGATTGAATGGGAGTAACTCTTAGCCCGCAGCCTTCCTACGGAAGTCTGCGGGCTTTAGAGTTACCTCCGCGAGGGTTGCGAGGAGTGCGGGCCGCGAAGCGGCAAGGACGACCGCAACCTACCGCGCAATGAGTCCATACCCCCGCGAGGGTTGCGAGGAGTGTGAGCCGCGAAGCGGCAAGGACGACCGCAACCTACCGCGTATTGAGTCCATACCTCCGCGAGGGTTGCGAGGAGTGCGTGTCGCGAAGTGGCAAGGACGACCGCAACCTACCGCGCAATGAGTCTATACCCCCGCGAGGGTTGCGAGGAGTGCGGGCCGCGAAGCGGCAAGGACGACTGAGAAGTAAAATATTTTTATTGTACGAATACGTAAGGTGAGATCATGGAAGACAGGAAAGTAATATTTTTGGTTCTGATTACCGGTCTTGTAGCGGGAGTCATCGGTTCTTTTTATATTCATTTAATGCATTTTGTACAGCATCTTGTATATGGCTATTCTGCGGCTGATGGATTGGATTTCGGACAGGCTGTGGCGCGAGTATCTCCCGAACACAGACTGGCGGCTCTCTTCGGGTGCGGTCTGGTTGTCGGCATAGGGTGGGTGTTTATTCATCGTTACGGTTCACCGCTGGTGAATATTAAAACGGCTGTTCAAGATGAAAAGAAGACCATGCCCTTAGTGACGACTTTGGTTCATGCGACCTTACAAATTATTACCGTCGGTGCCGGCTCACCGCTGGGACGAGAAGTAGCTCCGCGGGAAGCCAGTGCGGGTATTATGAGTGCGGTTGTAAAGCACTGCAATCTAACGTGGGAGAATCGGTCCTTGATTATTGCCTGTGCCGCCGGAGCCGGTTTGGCCGCCGTATATAATGCCCCTTTGTCGGCTGCCGTATTCATTTTGGAAACTCTCGTTATGACTTGCAATGTAAAGGCTGTCGGTACGGCCTTGTTATCGTGCGGATTGGCGGCAGGTATTGTACGCTTTGTCGTAGGAGATGCGGTTCAATATGCCTTACCTATGCCGGATGTAACGGGAAGTTACCAAACTTTTGCTGTTATCTTGGGAATCTTTACGGCTGTAACTGTTCGGCTCTTTAATCAGACCGTAACCGCTTTACCGAAGTTTGACAGAAAAAGTCCGAAAATGATCGTTATTGCCGTAGGGGCATTTGTTTTCATCGGTCTCATGGCCATGTATTTTCCTGAAATTTTAGGGAACGGTAAGGCGGGAAATGAGCTGACCTTTACGGATGCTATCGATTGGAAGTATGCGGCAGGGTTGTTCCTGACGAAGTGGCTTGCCGTGTTGGCAGCCCTTACGGCAGGTGCCTACGGTGGCCGCATTACTCCGTCTATGATGCTGGGGAGTACGTCGGCCCTTGTCTTAGCTGCTTTGTGGAGTGTTTGTATCAGTCCCGTATCTTTGTCTTTTGCAGCCTTTGTAGGAGCTGTCGTATTTTTAGGATTGGCACAGAAAATGCCTCTGACAGCCTGCGTATTTATGTTGGAAATATCTCGATTTTCAACTGAACTTTTTTATCCTATGGCTCTGGCTATGGGAACGGCCTTGATAACGCAACGATTTTTACAAAGAAAATATGAATGAAGTCGACCGGAACAGATAGAAGCCATATATGACTATGGCTTCTATCTGTTTTTTATTTAATGCCCGTTGGTTATGGAGTAACTTAAACGTTTGATTTATGTAGACCGCCATACTACACTATTACTAAATAGAAATATTAAAATCTAATTTAATCATCTTAAGATTGAGGCGGCAGAAAGAAAACGGAAAGACAAGTGATGCAAGCAGCTTGTCGGAAAGGAGTCAAAATGCCGAAGGGATCTCCGGAGTTAACACGGGCGCGTAGGGAAGAAATTATTAATGCATGTGAGAAGCTATATGAGGTAATGAGCTTTAAAGAGGTAACAATTAAGGAAATTTCCAAGTATACATCTTTTACGAGGCCTTCCATATACAATTATTTCAGCACGAGAGAAGATATTTTTCTGGCCTTATTACAGCGCGAATACGAAGCGTGGATTCGTTATCTGGAAGCGGTAAAGCCGACGTCAGACGAAAAGACAGCGTCCGGTTTTGCCGGCATGTTGGCTGAATCGCTCTCAACACGACCGATCTTATTGAAGCTTTTAGCCATGAATCAATTCGATATGGAAGAGCATAGCGATGTTCGTTGCTTGGCCGAGTTTAAAAGCGTCTGTATGGCGGCCAGAAAGGCTGTGTGCAGCTGTTTGGCACGATATGTCCCCTACATGGGGATTGCCGAAGCGGAAGCTTTTGCTTATGCTTTTTTTCCTTTTATGTTCGGCATTTATCCGTACACAACGGGTACAAAAAAACAGGCGGAAGCCCTGGAGTTGGCTAATGTTGCTGCCATGCAAATGAGTGTATATGAATTGGTTTATAATTGTGCCGCCCGTCTTTTAAAATAGACGAAATCCGGAATTTCTGTTGTAGCAATAATATAGAAAATGACGAAAGTCGCATCATTTATGGATGCGACTTTTTGTTATGGCCGTGATGTTTGTTCGAGACGATGCTTTGTGGTACACTCATGTGGATGAAAGCGGGCGATAATAGTGGAAATCAGACGTGCAGTTATTGTAGACCTGGCATCTATGGAACAGATATATGCAAGGGCCAGGAAGTTTATGATTACTACGGGAAATCCTGACCAATGGGATCCTTCTTACCCCGGTCGAGAACTTTTGGTGAAAAATATTACCGATGGTCAAGCTTATGTATTGGAAGAAAAAGGAAGGGTTCACGGTACTTTTGCATTTATTGTAGGAGAAGAGCCTACGTATACGAAGATTTGTGACGGACAGTGGTGTAAGAATGAAACGTACGGAACGGTTCATCGCTTAGCTTCGGACGGGACTGTAAAGGGAGCCGGTCGTGCCTGTCTTACCTATTGTTCAGACCGGCAGCCTTATTTGCGGATTGATACGCATAAGAACAATCTGCCTATGCAAAAGGTCATAGAGTCGTTCGGGTTTAAACGGTGCGGAATCATAACTGTAAGAGGCGGAGAACGGATAGCTTATGACTATATCCGTTCGGAAAATAGGTAAGACGTCTATGTCTGTACAAGCAAGGCGTCTTATTTTACAATAAAATGATGAGCAAATAGACCGCATAAGGCATAAGGACGGTGGAAAGTATGAAGTTGTCGGACATAGGAGAGTTCGGGTTTATAGACAGAATAAAAAAAGATACGATTGTAAATCCCGCATCAGTCGTTGTCGGTATAGGCGATGACGGGGCCGTATATAAGACAACGGAAGGCAAGGAACAAGTGGCCGTTATAGATACGATGATTGAAGGTCGACATTTTATTATCGGTAAGACGGCTACCTGGTACGAAGCGGGATATAAGGCCGTGGCGTCCAATTTAAGTGATATTGCGGCCATGGGAGCCGAACCGACGCACCTGGTTCTGTCCGTGGCTCTGACACCGCAGATGGATGCGGCGCAAACGGATGAATTGTATAGGGGCATGAAGGATATTTGCCGTCATTACGGTGTTAATATTCTCGGTGGAGACACGGTCGTGTCATCTGAAGGTGCCGTGCTTACGGTGGCGGCTTTCGGTGAAATTGAGGCGGGTAAGGCCGTTTTACGAAGCGGCGCCGTACCGGGTGATATTGTGGCTGTTTCCCATACGTTGGGAAATTCGGGAGCCGGGTTGGATGTCCTCTTGGCAGGAGATGCAGGGTACGCGGCCCTGAAGAAGGCACATGCTATGCCCGTGCCGCAGGTAGAACTGGGACGATTGGCCGTAAAATACGGGTGTCACAGTTTAAATGATATTAGCGACGGCTTAGCCAGTGAAAGCAATGAAATTGCAGCGGCCAGTCATGTAGATCTGATACTGGACAAGTTGCAAATCCCCCTTTCTGATGAACTCCGCCGATGGTGCGAAGTGTCGGGAAAGGATCCGTATGCCTATGCTCTTACGGGCGGTGAAGATTATGAGCTCGTGCTGACTATGGCACCCGACGATTTTTATTTACTGAAAGAGGAGTTTTCCTCTCTTACGGTAATCGGAAAGGTTCAAGCGGGGAGCGGTAAAGTATATTTGAAAGACGGACACCATACGCAAGTATTGGCACCGTCGGGATGGAATCATTTCAGCGGAGGCGAATAAGGTGATTACTCTATATACCCGTAGTGAAGCCGAAACTATAGCCTTCGGCGAATGTGTGGGCAAGGTTTTAAAACAAGGGGATGTCATCGCTCTCAAGGGGGATTTGGGGGCCGGTAAGACGCATTTGGTCCAAGGAGCGGCTAAGCAAATGGGGATTACTTCACCCGTTGTCAGCCCCACCTTTTCTCTTATGAATGTATATGACCATGTACCGCCTTTGCATCATTTCGATTTCTATCGTCTTGAAGAAGAATATGAGCTGGATTCTATCGATCCGGAAGAATATTGGGAGACGGGGATTTCTTTTGTAGAATGGTCGGAAAAGTTTCCTCATCGACTTCCTGATGATGCGGCAGTGATTACCATCAAAAAAACAGGTGATACTCAGCGGGAGATTACAGTAGAAGCAGATGAATCCCGTTGGAAAGATTTATTGAAAGAGGTAGAAGGATATGCTCTTGGCCATTGAGACATCTTGTCTCGTTTCAAGCGTCGCACTTTTGCACGAAGGCGTATTAAAGGCGGAAGTAACCGTTCAGGCACGATTAACTCATTCGGAACAGCTTATGCCGCATATTGCGGATATGCTTACCAAGGCGGCTGTCAGTAAGAAGGATGTTGACGGAGTAGCCGTATCCGTCGGGCCCGGGTCTTTTACGGGTTTACGCATCGGTCTGGCTACGGCCAAGGGACTGGCTTTTGCTTGGAAGGTACCTCTTGTGGGGGTTGAAACGCCGCGTAGCCTGGCGTGGAATTTTGTTGATTCGGCTTATGCCGTATGTCCGCTTATTGACGCACAGAAGGGGAATGTATATGTATCCGTGTATTCGTGGCGGCAGGGCAAGCTATATGAAGATGAAGCCGTTACGGTTATGGCGGCAGCGGATGTTATTAACCGCGTATCTGAAGGAAATCAAAAGGTTGTGTTTTGCGGTGACGGAGCCTCTAAGTTTGCCGATTTGATTGCATCCGGCGGAGACAAGTGTTTGCTTGCTCGACCGCACCAAATTATTCCCAGAGCCGGAGCTTTGGCAGTAGCGGCACAGGAACGTTTTGACAAGGGCGATACGGATGATTGTATGACCTTGACACCGGCTTATAAGCGGCGCAGTGAGGCGGAAGTTCTCTGGGAGAAACGGCACGGTGATCCAATATGTCCGTAATTGTCCGTAAAGCCGTACGGACCGACGACAAGGGAATTTTTGAAGTGGAACAGGATTCTTTTTCCATTCCCTGGTCGTTACAGGCTGTGCAACGGGAATTGGAGTCCGAACGGGCTCTTTACTATGTACTGGAGCGAGAAGACGGTACGATCGTCGGGTATGCCGGGTTGTGGCAGGTTCTTGATGAAGGGCAGATTACCAATATTGCCTTGCGCAAGGAATTTCGTCACCAAGGGTACGGCGAATTGCTGGTGCGTGTTTTGATGGAAGCCGCATGGGAAGCAGGTTGTACTGAAATATTTTTGGAAGTGCGCATTTCCAATCAGGGAGCCATTCACTTATATCGAAAATTGGGCTACGAGGTATTAAGTGTACGAAAGCATTATTATTCCGACCCCGTAGAAGATGCCTATGTTATGGATTGTAAAAAAGAAGCCTACCCTTGGGTACGCTGATGAAGGATAGAGATAATGTATACATTAGCTTTGGAAACGAGTTGTGATGAAACCTCCGTGGCTGTCATTGAAGACGGCCGTCGGATTTTATCCAATATTATATCTACGCAAGTACCGATTCATCGTAAGTTCGGCGGCGTCGTGCCGGAAATCGCTTCACGACAGCACATTGAATATGTTATGCCTGTTGTAAAAGAAGCGTTGGAAGAGGCTGAAATCACGTTGAATGATGTCGACCATATCGGAGTAACCTACGGACCCGGCCTGGTAGGGGCTCTTTTAGTCGGGGTGGCTACGGCTAAGGCCTTGAGCTTTGCCGCCGATAAACCCTTGGTAGGGGTTAATCATATGGAAGGGCATATATTTGCCAACTTTCTCAGTCATACAGAATTGGAACCGCCCTTTTTGGCTCTTGTCGTGTCGGGCGGCCATACTCAGCTTGTAAAGGTGCTGGGCTATAATCGATTTGAACTCATGGGACAGACTCGGGATGATGCTGCGGGAGAGGCTTTTGATAAGATAGCCCGCGTCATGGGGTATCCCTATCCGGGAGGTCCGCAAATTGATAAACTGGCAGCCCTTGGAAATGCCGATGCCGTTGTTTTTCCTAAGGCCTTGCATGAGAGAAACAACTTTGAATTCAGCTTCAGCGGCTTGAAGTCGGCAGTACTCAATTATTTGCACACGCAGGAGCAGCGCGGTGAAACGTATAGTCCCGAGGATGTTGCGGCGTCGTTTCAAAAGACGGTTGTAGAAACACTCGTTGAAAAGACTGTCAATGCGGCGGAATTATCGGGGCTTCGTACCGTCGTCCTGGCCGGCGGCGTAGCGGCTAATCACGGCTTGACACAGGCTATGGAAACGGCGTGTAAAGAAAAAGGATATACTTTTTATAAGCCTGAGCCGATTTTATGCACGGATAACGGGGCTATGATCGGCTGTCGTGCTTATTACATGGCTCAAGACGGCCGTTTCGCAGATATGACTTTGAATGCGAAACCGGCATTGTCTCTAACGGGAACGGAGACATAGGAACGTATGCCTACTATAGCGGATATCTGTCATAGTGACAGTCACTTATCGGACGTACAAATTCATATTTTGGAAAAAAGTGAGCCTTTCCTTCAGTTTGCCGCCGATTTGGCGCAACGAAGGTTGGCTCTTTTCGTACCGTCATCCAAAGAGGGGTTTCTCGTGTCGGCAGCTGTGCGTAAACCCTTATTTGCAGCGGAAGGTAAGGCGGATACATCGGTCGGTGCTATCGTAGCTTGCGGGGATGAGCCGGTTATTGCCGATGTGTTTACGCAAAGGCGAAGTTTGACAGCACACAAGGAAGTGGATTACGGTCGTACGGAATCCATGACGGTCTATCCTTTTGTCGATAACGGCGGCAAGGTCATTGCCGTACTGTCTTTTACGGGGGAGGTGGCGGCCGATAAACAGCTGTTGACGGAAACGGCTTTCAGTATCTTACAAGTGCCCGCTTCGGCCGATGAAGCGGGATTATACGGTCGCCTGTCCGTTCAGGACGGAGTCATCATTGTGGATAAAGGCGGACGGATTATTTATGCCGATGACACGGCGGAAAAAATCATGAGATTACGGGGGCGTACGTCGCCGCTTAAGGGAGAAAGCGTTTTTACGGATTTTGCTGATCTAAGTGCCGCACGCCACGCACTGGTAACACGGCAGGGAACGACGGAAGAGATTAACAGCCCCGAATCGTCGTTGACTTTAAGGGCTATTCCTCTTGTGCGAGGCGGAAAACTCTTTCAGCTGGTTCTCGTCTTAACGGAACGGACGGAAATAAGAAGAAAAGAAGAAGAACTGCAAGTAAAGCATTCGGTTATTAAAGAAATTCATCATCGTGTGAAAAATAATTTGCAAACCGTTGCCGGTATTTTACGCATGCAAATGCGGCGTGTCGAGCATGAAGAAGCACGGGACGCATTACAGGAAGCTTTAAATCGTATCCTCGGTATCGCGTTGGTTCACGATACGCTGGCATACGGGGAAGAAGAACGAATAGATTTGGCTAAGTTAGGGGAGAGTTTATTGGGATTGACCGTTTCCAGTCTCACGGAAATACGAGAACGAATAAGGACACACTTTAACGGTGAAGCGATTTTCGTGTCATCAGGTGTAGGCGTGTCGGCGGCTTTGATTTTAAATGAGCTGCTTACCAATTCCGTGTTACACGGATTTTCAGACGACGGTTGCGGTGACATTTATCTTTCCGTCAAGAGGCGAAACGGGCAGTGTATACTTGTCGTTACGGATACGGGGAAAGGTATGGAACCCGGAATAGACGGTAAAAAACGCTTGGGTCTGGAAATCGTGAAAACTGTGGCGGAAAAAGATTTACACGGCAGTTTTTCTATCTGCGCCAATCAACCGTGCGGGACAACGGCGACCGTAACTTTTCCTTACATAGAGGAGTGATGAAAATGTCTTATCGCATAGTCATTGCCGATGATGAAGCCCTTATTTGCATGGATTTGAAAGAAATGTTGGAAGAAAGGGGTCATGTCGTCGTTGCGGAAGCGGCTGACGGAGTGCAGGCATTGGAAGCGGTGCGCAGCAAACGACCCGATTTGGTTTTTCTGGATGTGAAGATGCCGCGGCTTGACGGAATTCATACTGCAAAGTTGATTCATGGTGAAAAATTGGCTCCCGTTATCTTACTGACTGCCTATAGTCAGCCGGATATTGTAGATGAAGCGGCTAAGTCGGGTGTATTCGCCTATTTGGTAAAACCTGTCAATCCCGCCAATTTGTATCCGGCCATGGAAGTGGCCGTATCTCAGTTCAGGAGCCAACGTCAAAAGGATGAGGAGTCATTTCGGCTGAGAGAAGAGAAACAGCTGCTGAAACTGTCGGCTAGGGCCAAAGAAATTTTGGTAAAAAGATACGGTATTACGGAAGGAGAGGCACAACGGCGTCTTCAACAGTATTGCATGAAACACGGTATCTCTATGAAAAAGGCGGCGACCGATTTAATTCGTGCAGAAACGAATAAAAATAAATCTTGACTTTTTCACCTTTAATGGGTAATATAAGTCTTGTGGTTAGCACTCATAAAACTTGAGTGCTAACAATGAAGATGGAAATGAATGATATGAGGAGGAACATACAATGATTAAACCGTTAGGAGATCGTGTAGTAATTCGTGTATTAGAACAGGAAGAAAAGACGGCGAGCGGTATTTTCCTGCCCGATACGGCTAAAGAAAAACCGAGCCAGGGGGAAGTTATTGCCGTAGGCACAGGTAAATTACAGGACAACGGTACGCGTACTCCCTTGGAAGTAAGCGTAGGCGATAAAATTATTTTCTCGAAATATGCAGGTACGGAAGTTAAATATGACGGTGTTGATTATTTAATTGTCAGTGAACGCGATATTTTAGCAACTATATAATATAGCATTTCTTATAAGGAGTGACTCATAATGGCAAAACAGATTTTGTTTAACGAAGAAGCACGCCGTGCGCTGGGCAACGGTGTAGATGCATTGGCAAATGCAGTAAAAGTAACGTTGGGACCTAAGGGCCGTAACGTAGTATTGGATAAGAAATTCGGCGCACCTACCATTACGAATGACGGTGTTACGATTGCTCGTGATATTGAATTGGAAGATCCCTTTGAAAACATGGGTGCACAGCTCGTAAAAGAAGTGGCTACGAAGACAAATGACGTGGCAGGCGACGGTACGACGACAGCTACCTTATTGGCACAGGCTATGATTCAGGAAGGCATGCGTAATGTTGCAGCCGGTGCTAATCCTATGATTTTGAAACGCGGTGTAGAAAAGGCTGTCAAACGCTTGGTAGAAGAAATTCAAAAGCGCGCTATTGAAGTCAACGATAAAGAAGCCATTGCACAGGTCGCTTCCATTTCCGCGGGAGATGAAGAAGTAGGCGGCTTGATTGCCGATGCTATGGAAAAGGTCGGTAAAGACGGCGTTATTACGGTTGAAGAATCGAAAACTATGGGTACGCAGTTGTCCGTTGTAGAAGGTATGCAGTTCGATCGCGGGTATATTTCTCCGTACATGGTAACGGATCCGGATAAGATGGAAGCCGTTATGTCCGAACCGTATATTATGGTAACGGATCGTAAAATCGCATCCATTCAGGAAATGTTGCCGACCTTGGAAAAAGTAGTACAGGCAGGTAAGGAACTTCTGATTATTGCCGAAGATGTAGAAGGCGAAGCTTTGGCAACTCTCGTAGTCAACAAGTTGCGCGGTACATTTAAAGCCGTTGCTGTAAAGGCTCCCGGATTCGGGGATCGTCGCAAGGCTATGTTGCAGGATATTGCAACCTTGACAGGTGCTACGGTTATTACGGAAGAAGTAGGCCGTAAGTTGGACAGCATCGGCATTGAAGACCTCGGTACGGCACGTCAGGTACGTGTAACGAAGGACGAAACGACTATTGTCGAAGGTCATGGCGATGCTGCGGCTATTAAGGATCGCGTAGCACAGATTAAGGCACAGATTGCCGAAACGACGTCCGACTTTGACAAAGAAAAATTACAGGAACGCTTGGCTAAGATGTCCGGCGGTGTAGCCGTTATCGAAGTAGGTGCTGCTACGGAAGTTGAATTGAAAGATAAGAAGCTTCGTTTGGAAGATGCTTTAAACGCAACTCGTGCAGCCGTTGAAGAAGGTATTGTTGCCGGCGGCGGCACGACCTTTATCGATATTCTTCCCGTGTTGGATGAATTCAAAGAAGAAGGGGACGTACAGACGGGTATTAATCTTGTTAAGCGAGCTGTTGAAGAACCGGTTCGCCAGATTGCACATAACGCCGGGTTGGAAGGCTCGGTCATTGTTGCCAAGGTTATGGATTCTCCCGACGGTGTGGGCTTTAATGCACTCAAGGAAGAATATGTGGACATGGTTAAGGCCGGCATTGTCGACCCTGCTAAAGTAACGCGTACGGCTTTACAGAACGCCGCTTCAATTGCGTCTCTCGTACTTACGACGGAAACGCTTGTTTCGGATAAACCCGAACCGGCAAGTGCGGCTCCCGCAATGCCCGGCGGTATGCCCGGCGGCATGCCCGGTATGATGTAAGCCGACATATATAGCCTATAAATTGTCTGCTCACAGGCGATGTAAAATCAGGAAGGCCGAGTCCTCTTTCAAGGGATTCGGCCTTCTTTTGTGTTTTGCCCGTAAGCATTCAATTTTGGTGTTGCTTTTTGTACGGTTCTTTGTTATAATTCTTATTGTTCCGTATGGAACACGTTGTTCCTCAATAGCTCAGTCGGTAGAGCAATCGGCTGTTAACCGATTTGTCGTAGGTTCGAGTCCTACTTGAGGAGCCATGGCCCCTTGGTCAAGCGGTTAAGACACCGCCCTTTCACGGCGATAACATGGGTTCGAATCCCGTAGGGGTCACCACACTCGGGCGATTAGCTCAGCTGGGAGAGCGCTTGCCTTACAAGCAAGATGTCGGCAGTTCGATCCTGTCATCGCCCACCACAGCGAACAAAATCGAACTATTTATCCTCACCGGATTGGTAAGGATAGGTAGTTCTTTTTTGTAGTTGTACTGAATTTCAATATAATCATCATAAATGACCACGCAGCGGACCATAGTTGAGAGTAGCAAGCTCTTGAACTTGGTCTCTTTTTTTGTGCGCTGAACAAGCCGCTCAAAGAAGAACCGGATCATATCTTCGTCGACTTTAAGGTCGTTGTCTTTTTCGAGTTCGTCAGAAAGCTCCGAATTTAGCTCTACAAGGCGTTTTTCATACATGGGTATATTCTCGGATATGGTTTGCGATATAATACCGTTTTCGACGGCTTGAATGCAGTTTTTGAGCTTCTTGGATAACTCTTTTATTTCTTCTTTAATAGCCGGGATAGAGGATTGCGCTCGATTCTCTTCTTGTGCCGCAATGGCTTGCTTGGCAATGTATTCTATGGCTGTATCATCAGACAGGATATTAATTGTCGTATCGACAACCAATTCTTCGAGCTTATCGGCGCGGATATTTTTCGTATGGCATTTTCCGATGCGGTTACGCCGATTGCTGCAAGCATAGTAATAATAAGGAAGGCCTGTCACAGACCGTCCTGACATGCCTATCATTTTTTCGTGACAGAGACCGCAGAACAAACGGCCTGATATAAGATAGTTATCGCTACATACTCGGCTGCGAGTTTTCTTGCGATTTTTTAAAATCTTCTGAACTGCGTTGAACATGTCGTTGGTGATAATGGCCGGAATGGCATTTTCTTTGTGAATGTCCTTCCAGACGAACGTACCCGTGTAACGTTCGTTTTTAAGGATTTTTTCCAAGCTGTTCTTGCGAAACGGTTTACCGGCTGCGGTTTTCAAATGCCGGGCATTTAATTCATCAATAATAGTAGCTGTACGCTTGCCGTCGATAATGGACTGGAATATTTCACGTACAATGAACGCCTTGTCATCGTCTATAATAAGGTGCTTGTCCTTATTGAGCTTAAATCCAAGCGGCACGATACCACCGGGCCATTTGCATTCGAGGGCATTTTCCGTCATGCCTCGTAAAACGTTTTCAGCAAGTTCAGCACTATAGTATTCGGCTAAGCCTTCAATCACCGACTCTAACAAAATACCGCTAGAATCTTCAGCTATATTTTCCATAGCTGAGATGACACGGATCCCGTATTGCTTTAGCACATTTTTATACCTAGCACTGTCATAACGACTGCGTGCGAAGCGGTTTAGCTTATAGACCAAGACGTAATCGAAGTCCTGCTTTTTAGCGTCTTTAATCATGGCCTGAAATTCAGGTCGCTTATCGGTTTTGCCGGTCATGGCACGGTCGCAATAGACCCTAATTACGGTAATGCCGTTTTTCTTGGCATAGGCCTTGCATTCTCGGATTTGTCCTTCTATAGACTCTTCTCGCTGACGGTCTGAAGAATAGCGGGCGTAAATTACTGCAATTTTCGACATAAAAAAATCAGTCCTTTCTGTTGTAAAAAGGGCCGATGTGATATACTTATAGCGTAATCGACCCTTTTGGGAGGGGATTATGGATTGCCCTCGATGTGTTGCAGCGCATCGGGGGATTTTTTGTTGTAAAGGCATAGGTTATTGAAGTTGATACTTAACCAAAAACCTTGATTTATTAATGGCGTCTTCCAAGGAACTTACACCTAACTTTTACTACCACTATAATTTCCAACGATGCCCACACTTCAAGCATACGCCAACTCGTCTGTTGCGGTTATGCCAACCGGCAGCAATACCGATCCCGCCGGTTAACAACCCACCAACAATGGCCTTGCCTGCTTGGAATCCTTTCTTGTCGAACTCGATGTGTTTTGAGTGGCATTTAGGGCAACGCAACTCACCATCTATAGGCTCCTTGGGTTCATCCGAGGTGTTAAATGATACCGACATGCCCGATTTATATGCGGTTACCATTGCCTTCAATGTTTCGTCAGTGCGAACTTGTTCCGTGATTTTGGCGGCCTTAAAAATTCCACACCCTGTCAGCTTCCGGATCGCTTGGCTAAAGGCGAGAGTGCCGGCACTTCCTTTTTGCCAGGGGTCCGTTTCTAAAGCAACTTCAAAGGCATTGAAAGTAACGCCGTTTACTTCCTTGTTGTAAACAGGCAACGTTTTTTCAGCACTCGGTTGTTCAACGAGGGCATTTTCAGAATTAGCAGAAGAAGATAGCGTTGAGTCTATGGGGTGTTCAATCTGCACCTCTTCACACATCTGTTCACGAGCTACAGGGGCTCCGCAATTAGAGCAAAATTTAGCCGTTTCTGATACTTGTTTACCACATTGTTCACAAAACATTTGAATACCTCCTAAAATATTTTTATATTTTAAAACTTTCCTCTTAACTCAACGACTTTTCCTAATATTTGTACAGGCAATGTTTCTATCTCTTCGTTTGAGTAAAAGTGCGGCTCGTTATGTATGCTTGGCTCCATACTTGGCCTGCACTTCCGGAGAGAAATACATGTTGTACGCCTTGTTGAAGATGTAATTGGCTATCCACCAGTTGGTTTGATTTTTACTAACGTCATCTATCCTTGTATATTTAATGGGATTACTCCAAGGGGAATCTTCTTTTCTTGCTTTCATGCTAACATATCGTTTTTTAATAATCTGATTATCATAGTCATAGAGATATTGGCTCGTTATTTGAGCCCATTTTCCCATTGTAAAACTGTGAATTCGTTCATCACATTGAATAACATAATATGGTGGTGCATAGCGGATTACAGAAATGCTATCATTGTCGACAAAGGCAGCTGAGTCTATATTCTTTGAGATCTGGACGTAATTAACGGCGTTAACCGCAAGGGGACAAATGAGTACACATAAAATAGTTAATAGCAATTTTTTCATAAAGCCCTCCCGTTAAAAATTTTTCTTCTTTCATAAACCCTGTCATTTATACTACATGATAGTAAAACTCGACGTTTTCGGCGACTTTATCGGGAACAATATTGCTTCGGCGAATCATCTCTTCGATCATACTGGCTTGCATATCTTTAGTCGTCATCGACAATGTGTCCAAGCTCATGCAAGACCTCCTTTTTTGCCTGTTCTTGAGATAATGACTTGCTGACGATAATGGAATAGCTGCCGTCGGCGTTTGCCGTTGCGGAAGCCTTGGCGTGCGGGATAGAAGCGAAAATTATATTAATCGTCATGTACTTTATTTTCTTCCTTCATTTTTAAGAATTTGATGAAATTATATGCTTCTTGCATTTGTTCCCTCGTCAAATTACGGCTGCTGCTAAAGAGAACTCTTAAATCCGGGTTTGTTCGCAACTCTTCGGCAAGTTCAGCAACTTCCGGGTCCGCATAGTAGCTTGGTTGTTCCGATTCAGCCTCCAAGAAGTAAGTTTTACCAACATTAAAATAATCGGCCAACTTCTGAATTACACCCATTCTAGGGATAGCTTTTAATAGCAACCATTTGCCTACGGTTGACTCACTTACTCCGACGACTTGTGCTATTTCACGTTGATTAATATTTCTTTCCGACATTAGGGATGACAGTCTGTGACTGAACAATCTTTTTATATCATCTTCAGTGGGCATATAAAAGCTCCTTTATTACAATAAATATTTTAAATCTACGGGGTAATAATAGAATAATTTTCTAAAATTGTCAATTGGCCATCTAAAAACATAGAATATTTTTCTTGACAATAGAAATAAATTCTAGTAATATTTGAAATATAAAATATACATTCGGAAAGGAGGTGATGATATGCAAATTTCTCTTAGAGCTGCTCGAGTTAATGCTGAACTCACTCTTATAGAAGCGGCAAAGATAATTGGAATTGGAAAGGATACTTTAATGAAATGGGAAAAGAATTCTGGACTCGTTAATCCCATATTTCAAGAAAGAATTTCTGCTGCATACGACATGCCGATTGATAATATTTTTTTTGGCCCTAAAACTAGAATTTAATTCTAATGAAAGAGGTGAACAAATGCATTACTTAACTTGGTACATACTTCAGGTGATTCGAGAGAACAGTGATGAATATTGGGCATGGAAGGCAGAAAGGAGCAAATCACATGGAAGTCTTGGCAATCGGAACGAGTGCGGTAGTAGTGATACTGACATTAATATTAGCCATTCAAGAATTTAGAAAAGGAGCGTAAAGTGATGCGGAAACAAATAGAACTCACAGCTCCGGCTGCGTGGATCAATCGACGGTATTACGAACTACAGGCCGCCGAGTCGATGCCGGCCCTTGAAGAAGAACCGGACGACTTCAAAGTCACGCTAAAAGAAGGCATAAAGATAGGCATCGGAGTCTTCACGGTATACCTAATCATTGCGATGGCAATCATCATCCTATGAGTACGGCACGAAACAGAGCAAAGAAAAAACCGCATCTGCGGCAACAGGTGCGGTTTCAACAGAAAAACAAATACTTAAATTGCTACCAGTGTAGCAGAAATGGAGCAAAAACACAATGAAACTGCTGGAATTACAACTTGAAAACTTCCGTAGTATCAAGGAGCTAACTATCCATTTTGATGGAAAAAACACGGATATATACGGAGCTAACGGGACGGGGAAGACGACAATCGCCAATGCGATTTGCTGGCTCTTGTTAGACAGAGCTGCCACCGACGAAAAGGACTTTGACCCGAAAACAACAGGGGCCCATGATGTACATCACACGGGAAAGCTGCTCATCGACAACGATGGCGAAATCGTCACCCTTGGTAAAGACTATTATGAAGTGTGGACGAAGAAAAAAGGCTCTCCTACGGCAGAATTCAGTGGGCATACGACAGACTACAGCATTAACGGCGTACCGGCTAAAAAGAAAGAGTATACAGCCCTGGTAGAAGCCATTTGCGGAGTAGAACTTGAGAAGGTAAAAATGCTTATGATTCACGGGTATTTTACGGAAGATCTGCCGACGGAAACGCGCCGCCGCATACTCTTTGATGTATGCGGGGATGTGGAAGAAGAAGAAATTATGAAACGGCCTGAACTGGAGGACCTTAATGAATACCTGATGATTCCCGGCACAAAAGGACAGCAGTACTCGACAGAAGAATACAAGAAAATAGCCGTGGAACAGCGGCGCAAAATCAACAAAGACCTGGAAATACTGCCGGCCAGGATAGACGAAGTAACCCGAGGTATTCCGGAAAATGTGCCGGACGCTCAAGGCTTAAAGAAAGAGATTAAGGCTCTAGAGGAAAAAAAAGCGGAACTGGAACGAGAAAAACAGGATCTGCAGTCCGACGGCGGTAACGAGGCTCTGATTCGCCAAAAAATTGCCGAATGCAAAACCGACTACGCCACCAAACAAGCGGAATACATTCAAGCCGGCCAAGCAGCGAATGAAGATATTAATCAGAAAATCGAGTGCGGACAACGAGAACAGCTTACTATTTCTCATCGGCTTCAGGAAGCGGAACAAGATGTCCGTAAGTTTGAGTACGAAATTTCCCGAATGAAGGAACAGCGGGAACGTCTGTTACAGGAATATGCTGAAGTTCAGTCTATGCAGTGGGATCCCCATCAAGAAACGTGCCCGACGTGTAAACAACCCTTGCCGGCTACGCAAATCGACACCATGCGTAAGGAGTTTAATCTCAATCAGTCCATGCGTAAAGAAGAAATCAATAAGCGTGGACAAGCTTGCAGTCAGGACCGAATCGCAGAGCTGGAGCGAGAGAAAAATCAGGCAATGGATACGGTATCAATGCTCAAGGAACAGGAGAAGCTATTGGTAGAACAGCTGCAAGAGTTAAAAGGGCAGCGTGTCATACGCCCTGCATTTGACGATACGAGTGAGGCGAAGGAAATACAGCAGACCATTACAAGATTTCAGCGGCAGTTACAAGCTGGAACCGATGCTACGAATGATGCCGTAAGGCTGCAGGACATACAGATTGAAGAAGTTACGCAGCAGATACAGGAAGCCAATGCACGCTTCAGCGTGATTGAAGCAGAGAAGGAAGGTAAAAAGAGAATTAAAGAGCTGCAAGACGAGCAGAAAGAGAAAGCAGCTATGCTGGAACACCTCGAATATGGTATCCATCTTTGTGAGGAATACACGCGCATTAAGGCTCGTATGATTACGGATAAAATTAACAGCCGATTCCGGACCGTACATTTCCAGCTCTTTGAGGACCAAGTGAACGGCGGCCTTAAAGAAATTTGTGATCCGACAGTACAGAATGCCGCCGGTGAATGGGTACGATACAAATCCGTGAATACGGCTAATAAAGTCAATGCGGAACTGGAAATTATTGACGTACTCAATGAGTTTTACGGTACCGACTTGCCGGTTATTATGGACCGGGCCGAAAGTGTCAGCCGCCCGATTGCTATAAAAGAACAACTGATCCGATTAATCGTATCGGAAAAAGATATACAAATTCGAGTAGAAAATTAAAGGAGTGTTACGAAATGGCAAAGAAACAAGAAATGCAAAATGTTACGAATGAAATGAGTCTCAGTAGTCGTTTTACTGCCAAAGTACTGCAAGAGTTTGGTAGTTCATCTGGAGAATTACAGATTACGGACTACCAGCGGTCATTAATTCAAGGCTATTTCATTGGCATTGATAGGGCCTTGAATACGGCTGAAGAAGAGCGTGTGCGTAAGAATGAAAGTAACAAGGATCATACTTACGACAATACGGTGCCGTATACCTGGGCGAACGTGAATCTTCCGGAGCTGTCCCGAGATGTTGTGCATTATGCTCGCCTGGGACTGGATATGATGCAGCCTAACCATATCAGCCCCATACCGTACCTGAATAAAAAGACTCAATTATACGACATTACTTTAATGATAGGCTATGCCGGGATTCAATATGTTGCTGAAAATTACGCGTTGGTAAAACCGAAAGCGGTCACTATAGAGCTGGTGCACAGCACGGATACATTCACGCCTCTTATGAAAAGCCGGACCAATCCTGTAGAAAGCTATGAATTTGTTATCACTAATCCGTTTAATCGCGGTGATATTGTAGGCGGGTTCGGGTATATCGAATATGACGACGCCAGCCGTAATAAATTAGTGATTATGCCGATGTCTGCCATACTGAAGCGCAAACCGCAGTATGCTAGTGCCAACTTCTGGGGCGGTACAAAAACGGAGTGGAAAAACGGCAAGAAGCAGGAAGTCGAAGTTGACGGCTGGCTTGAAGAAATGTGCCGTAAGACGCTTATCAGAGAGGTATACAGCAGCAAGCACATCACATTGGATCCGCGCAAAGTGGACGCATCCTATCAGTACATGAAACAGCAGGAAGAACGCTTACAGGAAACGGCAAATGAAATGCGGCAAGAGATAAACGTAACGGCTAACCGTATTCCGCTTGAAGAAGACGAACCGGAAGCTCTTCAAGCCGCATCTCAGAAGCCGGAAGAAGATTTAACGGAACTCTTTGAAGCTCCGGAAGAAGTACCTGCTGAAAAAGCAACGCCGCAGCCCTCCGATGGGCCGCAGTTCTAATGGATATTCGTATATTGGCGACGGGGAGCAGCGGCAATTGCTACCGTATCAGTGACGGGCATACGGCACTGCTCCTTGATGCCGGTATCCAATTTAAGCGTATACAGAAGGGACTGTGTTTTAAAACGGGTGATATTGACGGGTGCCTGGTTACACATCGGCACGGCGATCACAGTAAAGCCATTCCGGAATTATCCCGCAGAGGTATACCGGTATACGGACCCGAAGATTTGCAGGTGCTGTTTCCTACCGTGACCGTGGTAGATACGCAGGGTATGTTACATATACAGACACTGGATATTACCGCCTTTTTCGTACATCACGATGTACCGTGTTATGGATATCAAATAAAATCCACTGTAACGGCAGAGAAGTTACTCTATATTACCGATACGGCGTATGTAGACTACACGTTTACTGGCGTAACACACCTACTCATTGAAGCAAACTATGAGCAGGAAATCATTATGGACAAGGTAAGGGCAAAGCAGGTTTCGGCGTGTTTAGCGGAGCGGGTTATACAGACTCATATGAGTATAGAGACCCTGCTACAGCTACTCAAGGCCAATGCGATGAAGACAGTAAGACAGATTTACTTGCTGCACCTCAGTGATTCAAACAGCGATGCAGCAAGCTTTAAAACACAGGTACAACAACAAACCGGTGCGGAAGTATATGTGTTTTAGAGATTCAATATAACGAAAGTTGGCAAGACAGCAGGAGCCGACCTTTATTCGGCTCCGCCGATATATCTATAAATCGCCAGAAAGGCGGATGACATGAAAAAGGGATTAGATTTCTTTCCCTTGGATGTCGACTTCTTTGATGATGAGAAGGTTCAATTTGTCTCGGCAAGGTTCGGGATAAAAGGAGAAGTATGTGCGATACGCCTGCTCACGCGGATTTATCGTAACGGGTACTTCATAAAGTGGGATGAAGATTCAGCATACTTGTTTTCGAAAGTCGCGGGAAAAGAATTTTCCCCTTGCTTAGCGAATGAGATCGTGCATGAATTGGTCAAACGCGGATTCTTTAACAAATCTCTTTTTGACTCGTTCGGAATACTTACATCTCGCAGCATACAAGACAGATTTTTGAAAGCCTGCATCAGGAGAAAAGATGTAGAAGTAGATGCAAGATATTTACTGGTCGATTCTTCTGAATTCAAAAACTTGAGAATCAGCAAGGCTTATTCAAGTGCACCTTCTTTTCGTAAATGTATACATGATGTAAGCATTTCTGAAGAAAATGTATACATTAAAGAGGAAAATGTCGACATTCAAGCACAAAGTAAAGTAAAGGAAAGTAGAGTAGAGGAAAGTAAAGAAGAAGAAAGGATTTCCGCTGCGGCTGATGAAATTATGGGGTATTACAGTTCTAATATCCATCCCGTCAGCTCTCTCGTTGAAAAGGATAAACTTATTGCTTTGGTTGAAACTCATGGTGAAGCTTTTGTTCATAAAGCTATTGAAAGGGCCGTCATGCGGAACAAAAGAAGCCTAGCGTATATCACCGGGATTCTGAATAACTGGGAAGCGAACGGATATGACGAGGGAACGGAAGGGAAACGGACGGAAAAACAGTCAGATCCAGAACGTTCCGCAGACCTGGAACGGTTTATGCGTGAGCGGGAAGAACACAAGAAAAAGCAAAGGAGGTTCTAAAGTATGTTCACGAATGGCAGCATGGACTTCATAGAGAATTTAATCGTCGGCTCGTATCCGAATGGCTTGAGAGATAAAGACGAACGGCAACGGTACTTTGACAACTTCGTCCGAATGTTCAATCGATATGATGAACAGGACGTTGCAGACGTAGTCGAGGAAGTGATAAGCCGAGAACGCTTTTTACCGTCCTTGGCGACCTTCAAAGAAGCGTTGGATAAGAAGGCACAGGCCCGGGCCGAAAGCGAGCGGACAGCGTTAAAAATCGCCGAATATAGAAAGCCTCGAGGACGGGTCAACGTTCAGGCACTCATGGAACAGGCAGAAAAGATGAAAAAAGGCGAATTCGAGCGACCTATTCCGAACCGGTTACGAGAATTTGCCAAACGACTATGGCCGGATATTACCGATAGCGTCATTCGTCGAAACTTTCCGTTACTGATTCACTATCAGCAGAATGGATTCACGATTGACGAGAAGGGAAATGCGGTGCAGCTTTATCTGTCAAAGACCGGCGAGGTCGTAGAGCGGATTGTATTAGTTTAGGAGGCGTAAACAATGCGAATCATAAGATTTGGAAAGGAACGACCGGCAGATGTACTGTACAGACGGTCGCAAGTAGGAATTATCGGACGGTACGGATTAGAAGAGTTCATCGTGTATGACGGCGATTGTCAATGGAAGGACAGAGCCGTTATGAGGGGCATTATAGACGATGTCAAATTCAGAGCGAACGGAGAGCTTAACGAACACGGAGAATTACGAACGGATGCGGTTATCGACGTGGACAAAATCGTCGATGCGGTAATTAACAGGACGGTGTAGGAGGGAGAAAAGCATGGAAAAGACAGAAAAACGATACATGACGATGAAAGAAGCCATGGAGTATACGGGCATGGGAGAATTAACGCTTCTAGGAACCTTATATGTTATCGACGCATACCCTATACAGCCTAATGGCGAGGGTACACGGCGATTTATCGATAAGAAAGATATTGATGAAGCGTTCCGAGTGCTGAAAGACCAGGAACGAGTTAAACGACACACACAAAGCGGACGGCACCCGTTCTAATGGAGTGCGTTGGATGCGGCACGGAGTACGAAGGGCATAGCAAGTTATGCCCTTCATGCCGAAAAAGGTACACGGAACAGATAAAGCGGCAGCATGACTACTGGACATGCCCGATTTGTGGAGGCTCGGTGCAGTTCAGCTATTGGAAACGGCGGAAAGATATTAAAGCGAAAACGATATGTTGCAGTACACGATGCCGGAGAATATACAAAGCGTTAATGGAGGTCAGTCATGGAACAAGGAACGATTCACTGAAGCCCGGTCAACGGACAGCCGGAATTCGGGCAAGATGAGATTAAGCAGCCGGGGCATTATACCTGGCGAGGCAAGGAATGCGAACAGATAATCGGGGATATTACACAAGGCTCCGAGGGAAAGGAAGCGTACTACCTGGGGGCCGCCGTGAAGTATCTGTACCGATACCCGGCCAAGGGTACGGCGATTAAGGACCTACAAAAGGCCAAGCAGTACATCGAAATGTTAATCGAATTGAAGGAGGAACAGAACCATGGCACTAGATAAAACAGCCGTATCTAATGTAACGGAAAGGATTGATGAGAGTATCGAAGCAATTGGATACGCACTAGACCGAATTAGAGATTGTGGTTTAGACAGCTCCAAACGAAGAATGCTTGAAGAACACGTACGGGAAAGCAGAAGGCTACTCTATAAGGCGTTAGCGATTTTTTATTAAGGAGGAACAACATGAATAACGTACAGCTCGAGGGCATTCTCGCAAGAGATATTGAAATATCGTTCAGCAAAAACGGAATGGCGGTAGCAAGGGGAACGGTAGCGTGTAACTGGAGAATTAAAGACGGCGACGAGTGGAAAGACGCAGCCGATTTTGTACCCTTTACGGCATTCGGAGCATTAGCCGAGGGCATGGACCAATGGACAAAGGGCATGCGAGTGTGGGTATTCGGTCGATTCTCAACGTCTAAGTACGAGAAAGACGGAGAAACGAGATACTCAAGCAACGTCATTGCAACAGCCGCCGGCACGGCTTTGTTCCCGTATAAAAAGAAATCCGAAGACGGAATACCGGCATCGCAGGGTAACGGATTCGAGGACTTGGGAACACCTGTCGATGAAGAATTGCCGTTCTAATAGCCGATAAATTTAAAATTTGGTATCTGTAGCGAGTTTTTATATGTCTTGTGATAATTTTATCATGGAGAAATCAAAAACTCGTTACAGGTCAGAATAAGAAGGTTTTCGAGGAGATGAGTAAATGCCGGTTAAATATTACAAGAATGAAAATCAAATTGAGCTAATCGTATACGGGAATCCGGTAGCACAAGGACGACCGAGATTTTCAAGGCAAGGCGGATTCGTCAAGGCGTATGACCCGATTCAGTCGAAGTCATACAAGCAGCTTATACGACTGGAGTTGCAGCCGCTACTGTCAGATCCGGACTTCAAACCGATTGACAAGGCGTGTTGTTTGAATCTGAAAGTTTTCCGAGCCATTCCGAAAAGTTTCAGCAAGAAAAAGCGAGAGGAAGCGGCACTCAGGTATATACGCCCGACGACAAAGCCGGACACAGATAATTATGTAAAAGGCGTACTCGACGCATTAAACGGTACGGTACTGAAAGATGATAGCGTCGTATGTGAGATATTCGCACGGAAATTCTATAGCGAACGGCCGAGAATCGAGGTCGTACTGGAGGCAAAAATATGATGAAGTTCAGACATAAACCGACGGAGATAATTGTTCAGGGGTTTTACGACGAAGTAAAAGAATGATACCCGAACGACGTAAACAGTAAGAAGGAGGACGCACACAGTGTTTCATAATGACTACATAAATGCAGTGCGGGAGTATTTGCATCGATACCACGAATTTAATACGTACATCAAAAATATCAAGGCCGACCTGGAAGATTTAAACGCTAAGCAAGCATTGTGTGCCGCTCCGAAAGTGCCGACGTTGTCACACACGCCCGGAGGAAATGGGATTATGATAAGTCCGGAAGAGAGAGCCGTATACGAGCAGGACCGCATCGAAGAACGCCGGCAAAAACTATATTCCGACCTGGAGAAGGTCGAGCCGCTTATCAAGCGGTTAAACCGTTCTATCGAGGCATTGGAGTATTCGGACCGAGTAATTACCGAAGAACGATTCATTAACGGAGCGTCCTGGATGAGAATCGCCGACAGGCTACACATGAGCGAAACCGCCGTGCGTAAGCGTTCGGGCAAGGTGTTAGAACAAATAGCGACGATGATGTTCGGACCGGCAGCTATTCCGGTGCAGACGCATTTCGTATTTTTTGATGAGTGGAAAAAATCGTAACAGTCACAAATGGTGCAGATTTGTGCCGATATGGTGCGGATTTTTCGGTTATTATAATAGTGTGATTGAACACCTCCTAAAGAAATAACGAAACAAACACGAGAAAAGAGATACCCAAACAGCCGGGCATCTCTTTTTTCGTTTGCGGTGAAAACATGACAATCATAAAATGTGGAAAAAAGAAGTGCATGAACAACAAAAACGGAACATGCACGGCGATAAGTATAAGAATATCAAGACAGGCTCGATGCAATGACGTCACGAATGTATACGAGATAATGAACTCATCGAGATACGGAAAGGCGGTTAAAAATGAATATCATCGAAAAACCGATAAACGAGGTAATCCCTTACGAAAAAAATCCGAGAATCAACGATAACGCTGTTCCGGCCGTGATGAAGAGTGTCGAGGAATTTGGGTTCAAAGTGCCTATCGTCATCGACAAGAACGGAACAATCGTCACAGGCCATACCCGATTAAAAGCAGCGAAAAAGCTCGGTATGAAGACGGTACCGTGCATCGTGGCGGATGATTTGACACCGGAACAGATTAAGGCGTTTCGTCTTGCGGATAACAAGGTAGCCGAGGCGGCCGAATGGGATATGGAGCTGCTTAACGAGGAGCTTGACGGAATCATTGACATAGATATGTCTGATTTTAACTTTAGTGATATAACTGATAGCCCGTCATCTGAAGACGTGGTTGAAGATGACGGCGAAAACATCGAGCTTCCGAGCGAACCGAAGACAAGACTCGGAGATATATGGGTAATTGGCCGTCATAAACTCATGTGCGGCGACGCCACTTCTCAAGACGTGTTAAAACGTCTCATGGGGGGGGACAAAGCAGATATGTATCTTACGGATCCTCCGTATAACGTTGCTTATGAGGGGAAAACAGAAGACAAATTGACAATTCAAAATGACAGCATGGAAGATTCCGCTTTCTATCAATTTCTTGTCGATTCGTTCGTCGCAGCCGATTCTGTAATGAATGAAGGGGCGGCTTTTTATGTATGGCACGCTGACTCGGAAGGATATAACTTTCGTGGCGCATGCCGTGCCGTTGAGTGGGAGTTAAGAGAATGCTTAATTTGGAACAAAAACACAATGGTGCTCGGAAGACAGGATTATCAATGGAAGCATGAGCCGTGCTTATACGGATGGAAAGGCGGAGCGGCACATAATTGGTATAGCGATCGAAAGCAGACGACGGTCATTGATATGAATAAGCCGAATCGCAATGCCGAG
>ERZ773046.191-NODE-191-length-42294-cov-43.894174_pt1 | contig 42294 bp, 30 predicted proteins | sample MGYA00580634_ERZ773046 | MGnify/ENA primary metagenome ERZ773046 (study PRJEB29015, sample SAMEA2738127) | human oral metagenome | biome: human oral; feature: human-associated habitat; material: saliva | place: China | collected 2159 ... | reverse complement strand
CATGCTCGCGGCAATGGGCAAGATCGCTAACGCCCGCAACATGGTCTTCGTGCCGATCATCTCCCCGGACACTAACGCATCCGGTGACGGCATCACCTGGTGGGAAGACATGAACACCAACGGTGAGTTCTTCCGCTCCTTCGCATCCTCCTTCATCGGCCAGAACAACCTGGACGCTTCCCAGGTGTGGACCATGGGCTACTCCGGTGGCGCCGAGTTCATCACCTACGAGCTGACCGACCACAACACCGCATGGCGTAACGGCGGCGGCTCCATCATGGTTGCAGGCGGTGACTCGGACGGCTCCGTGGACGCTGACGCAACCACCAAGGCATCCCCGATGTACTGGTGGGTTGGCGCTAATGACACCTCCGGTAACACCAACCCCGTCACCTGGAGCGCACGAGGCGCAGTCGAGTCCGGCTACAACGCATACCTGGGCGCAGGCTTCTCTGACGCCCGCGTGAAGCTGATTGACGGCTTCAGCCACCACGACTACGACCTGCCGCACATCCTGGCGTCCTCCCTGGACTTCGCGGGTAAGACCCCCGCGCTGGGCTACACCGACGTGTCCTCCTCGAACCCGAACTACAACGAGATTAGCTGGAACTCTGATCGCCGCATCATGCTCGGCTTCGCGGACGGCACCTTCCGCCCGAACGCATCGGTCAACCGTGCGCAGCTGGCAACCTACCTGTACCGCGTGGCTGGTCGTCCCGCAGTGAACGCACCGGCTGTTTCGCCGTTCAGCGACGTTCCGGTGAACCACCCCGCGTACAAGGAGATTTTCTGGCTGAGCCAGCAGGGCATCAGCGGTAGCGACTTCCGCCCCCTGGAGGCCGTCACCGAGTCCACCATGGCTGAGTTCATGTACCGTGCGGCTGGCTCCCCGGCACAGGCTCAGGGCGGCTACGCGTCCCAGGCTCTGGCGTGGGCTGCCTCCAACGGTATCGGTACCGGTTCCACCTCCAACGCTGCGGTCACCCGTGACGCTATGGCAGGCTACCTGTACATCTACGCGAACTAAAGCTCGCACCCCTTAACGCATAAAGATCCGCCCCGTTCCTGATGAGTTCAGGAACGGGGCGAATCGTTTTATAGGTTTAGCCTAAGAAGCTATGCGCTAGACCAGGCTTACTGGACCAGGCTTAGAGAGTCTGGGTGGGGGATTCCACAGCCAGGGGAGCCGGCGCAGCCGGAGCGTTCTTTGCCTTCAGAGCGGCCAGGCGAGCGTCCAGCTCGGTCTCGCGCTCCATCTGGTCCAGGGTGTTGAACTGAGCATCCAGGGAGGAAGCTGCCAGCTCCTGCTGACCGATGACGCGTGCCTCTTCGCGGCGAACCTTCTCTTCGAAGCGGCTCATCTCGCTGGTCGGGTCCAGAACGTCGAACGCCTTCAGAGCGTCGTTCACCTGGGTCTGAGCTGCTGCAGTCTTCTGACGTGCGGTCAGCTCATCGCGCTTGTACTTGACCTCTTCAAGCTTGGAGCGCATCTTCTCCAGGCCGTCCTTGAGCTGGTTGACAACCTGAGTCTGAGAAGCCAGCTGAGGCTCAACAGCCTGCGCAGCCTTCTCAGCCAGCAGCTGCTTGTTCAGAGCGATCTTCGCGAGGTTATCGAACTTGTCAGCGTTGGCAACGTCGCCAGCTGCGCGGAACTCATCAGCCTTGTTAGAAGCTGCCAGAGCCTTGGTGCCCCACTCCTGAGCGGCCTTGACGTCCTCAGCGTGGTCCTTTTCGAGCAGTCGCAGGTTGCCGATGGTCTGTGCTACTGCAGCCTCCGCCTCGCGGATGTTGTTGGTGTAGTCACGAACCATCTGGTCCAGCATCTTCTCCGGGTCCTCAGCTGCATCAATCAGAGCGTTGATGTTTGCCTTAGCGAGCTGTGCAATACGGCCGAAGATGGTCTGCTTAGCCATAATCTCCTACTTTCTGTTCACGGGCTGCGGGGGAGCACTACGCTCCTCGTGAGCCGTGCCCGTATAACTAATTATGTGGCAGATTTCTGGGTGCATGCTGTGAAAATGATGCACGCCTGATTTCTGCAACCTAAACTTTTGGTAAATTACCTCAGGTGTTTTCCGACTGGGGAAGAAAACGGTGAGGTAAGCTATCCACCCCGCCGGTCAGACTGTAGAAAAACCTACAGAAACCGACCGGCAGGATTTGTAGCGTGGAGGCGGTTAGAAGCTGCCGCCGTCACCGCCTCCGCTACCCCAATCGCCGCCACCGCCGCTGAAGCCTCCGCCCCAGCTGCCGCCGCTACTACCGCCACTGCTGTGGCCGCCGCTACTACCCCAGCTACTGGTGCCGGAGTTCATTGCGGTCATCAGAGCGCCCAGCAGCAGACCCTTTGCCAGGTCACCGCCGAAGCTACCGCCGCCGCGGTTGTTCTGGTTGTTGTAGTAGTTGCCGACCTCGCTCTGAGCTCGGTTCTGCGCGTCGGTCGCCTTCTGGATCGCCATGTTGGCTTCCTTCATGGCGTTCAGCGGATCCGAAGACGCCAGGCGCTGAGCCTGACCCAGGTGACGCTCCGCCTCAGAAACAGCCGTCAGGGTCATCGGACCCACCGCAGCACGGCGGTTATTGATGTAGCTACGAGCACCGTTCACAGCAGCGTAGGCAGAACGCATCGTACGATCCAGGTTCTGCGAAGCCGCACGAGAACGCTCGCGGGTAGCACGCATATTGGTCATTGCCTTATCCAGCTCAGCGGAAAGCTGACGTAGCTGGTTCGCCAGAGTCAGCGGGTCATTCGGGCGAGCCGAAGCGCTCTGATTGACCTGGTTGAGCACCGCCTCCATACCGGCAGCGACCGCACCCAAATCATCGCGGCGCTGAGAAGCAGCCAGGCACTTCGCCTCAGCCACGTCACGCTGAATGCTCAGCAGGTCGGTGCTCAGACCCAGCTGAGCCTGCTCCAGCTCATGCGAGCGGGTATTCACTGCCGCACCCAGCGCCTGAATCTGCGAGGCGGCTTCCTCAGCGGTGCGCAGGTGAGCAACCGCCTCCGAGCGAGCCGTCGCGACGGTCGCCTGAGCCTTCTCAACCTCCGCAGCGCACAGCACCATGTTCGACTCCAACAGGGTAGGAGTCTTCGAAATGGGCTCCAGCGCGCTGGGCAGGTAACGTTCCTTCAATGCACGGTACTGGGCGGCAATCTCCTCCACCGAGGCACGCAGCTGCGGCAGACGCTGAGCCAGAGCCTCAATAGCCTGGGGTGCTTCCTGCTCCAGGTTGCGCAACTGAGCCAGCTTAGCGTCCTGCTCCTGAGCAATACGGGTGACTTCCTGAGAGTTATCAATAATCTCAGTCAACCAGGCACGCTGCTCAGCCTCAGTATCCGGGATGCTATCGGTCAGAAGCTGCTGACGCTGGAAGGACTTACGCATCAGATCCTCAGCACGCGCAATCTCCTGAGCGAACTCAGCAACCTGCTGATCGCTGTACTGTGCGCGCGCAAAATCCAGTTCCTGCTTCGCATGGCTCATCGTCGTATCAGCCTGCAGCAGGGCGCTACCGGCGCGAGTGCGTAGCTCCTCCAGCGGAACCTCCGGAATGGGGGAGTAGTTACGAGGCGCACCGTAGGAACGCTGTGGCTGCTGCTGAGCGTTCTTCTTCTTGCGGCGGCGGTACATCGCGTAACCGCCAGCACCCACGGTCGCCGCAGCACCCACACCGAGCACGCCGGTTACAACACCCGAAGAGCTACCGCCCTTCTGGGCCTCGATACCCTCAACCGCAGCCAGAGCCGCACCCGAATAGTCGCTATTCTGCAGCTTCGGTTTGATGTAGTTCTGGTACACCTTCGTCTGCTGATCGCTCGAAAGGGTCTTCGTGCTACCGGCCAAGAAATACGCCTGGCGAGACTCGGTAGCGATCACCAGCACCACATCGGCAGAACCCCAATTGTTCTTCGTAGCAAGCGCCTTCGTCCAGCTCGAAGAAGTAGACGGGTTCTCAAACTTATCGATGACCACCACATGCAAATCCACGTTGTGCTTCTTCGACAGAGCAGAAATCTTAGACTTCAGGGTAGCGGTATCACCCAAAGAGTTCGTGGAATCGTACACGGTGGTGCCCGTAATCTGCATCGGGTCAGCAGCCTGAGCAGACGTGCTCAAAAATGCAGAACCAGCCGGCAGAACCACCGGGGCACAAGAAAGACCTGCCGCCAGCACTGTGGCACCCAAGATAGTGCGCAGGCGAGGGCGTGCGGGACGAATCTGACGCGCAAAGGCGTGCTCGGTCATGGTCTTTCCTCCGTTGTCGTGAAGTATGAACGGACCTGCACTTCACGGCGTGCTTGAACATCGCGCACCTTAGTGCTGGTCACATTATTAGTGTAGCGGTGGCATAGCTACACAGACACACAGATACGAGAATATTGCGCCGCTGTTTGCCACCCGTTTACCGACTTCCCAGGGTTTATACAGGAAAGCCGGTATACAGGAAAGCCGGTATGCAAGAAAGCCAAGGTCTAGGCTCATGCTAGACCCCGGCTCACCGGTTATGCAGACAGTTAGCGCCGACGCGCAATCTTCAGATTGCTCATCAGGTGCTCCACTACCTCCGCGGCATTAACATCGTGGATGCTCTGTGCCATGCCGTTCACCACCTGAACCCGCGAAGACGAGGCGAACATCCAACCCAAGAACTGCACAGTATTCAGCAGCCTAGAACTGCGTTCTGCCTGCTTTCGCATCTGTGACCACAAAAAGGGCGTAGTCGGCACACCACGGCCCTTATACACCTGGGAGTTAGAACGGGCGTCCAGAAGCTCAGCGAGGGCCTCAATATTTTCGGTCAGCTCCTTCAAGTCCTCATCCCCGGCAGAGGGGCCGACGTAATACCGCTCGACCAGGCTCAAAGGCATGTAGCCGCTACAGCTGCTCACCCACGCCAGCTTCAACCGCAGATTCTGCAGGCGAAGCACCTGCCGCAGAAGCCGTGAATGAGTGCGCAACACCGACAGCGGCATGGAAGATAACCTCTTCTCCTCCGAAAGCAGACCCTCGGCGCCCTCCCCGGAAAACGCCTTATACGGATCCGAGACGCCCACCAGAAGCACCGGTCCCTCGTAATGAACGAACGCCAGAACCTCGGGAACACTCGAGAGGGAACGGATGCGCTCGCCAATAGTCGGCAGATCCTCCCCATCGGGGGCATACTGTTCGCGGCTGAACATCAACGTCTGGATAGGCTGCTCGGCAAGATCGGGCGAGTCATGAGCAAGCGCCCGCAAATCGGTCACAACCTCCGCCAGAACGCCGTCCTGCTCAACCTGCAGAAGCTCCTCCAGAAGCTCAATGACAGCGTTCGCCTGCAAGCTCAAAACAGCGGCGCAAAACTCCGCATCCTGAAGCTCAAGACGCACCTTCTCCAGGCGCTCTTCCAGCGTGGACTGCACGCCCTTGAGCTCAAACTCGCTCAGCTGCTCCGGGCGGAGCATACGGTGCGTACCATCCTCGCCGGAACGGTAGAAAAGCTCGCTAAACTCCAACGTAGACTGAACGCCCTTCAACGCCCGCTCTCGCAACTCGGGCAGAACGTCAAAGGCAACTTCCGTCATCTCATTCCAGACCTTGACCTCATCGAGATTCGAGTCCTTACGAACAGTCTTCTTCCAGGTCTCGGCAAGCTGCATGGCGCGATCAAAATCGCTCAGCTCCACAAAAGCCGCCAGCTTCTGCGCGCTCTCACGCAGATAACGCACCGCGTAGAGACGGTCGCTCAAAGAGTCCGGGAGGGTATCCTCCAGCAGACGCCACCGGAAGGTGCGCTCAAAGCACTCCTCGGTCAGGCTAATGACGGCGGCGCTCAAAGAGAGCGCGTGGTCGCGGGCAAAAGCGAAAGAGCCCGGGGCATCCGCCAGACGAGGCAGGGACGTATAAAACTCCAGCGCCCCGCTCAGCTTCAGCCGAGATACCCGGATGGTCTCTTCCAGCTCGGCGGCAAGCACCGCGCGGTCAGCCTGGGCAGTCTCCTTGAAGCTGTGCAGCGGAGACACCTGCGCACGCTCCAGCGTCTGCAGGTTCATTACCGCACGCATGAGATAGTTCTCAAGAATATTGATCTGCTGTAGGCGCGGACGCTGATTCAGCGGAACATGATTCTCCTGCGTGCCCACCAGTAGATGCTGCGGCACACCGCTAATCGACGGCAGTGCAATGACTTCATCCTCTGATGTACTGACAGAAAGCACCATGGGATAGCGGCTGCGCTGCGCGTTCTCTAGAGGGGGAATGAGCTTGAAGTTGGTGCTCAAAGAGAAATGGTCGGAGGGCGCCGGGTTACTCTGTGCCGGGTTACTCTTGGGAGCCTGCTGGGCGGCCTCCTGCTGCGGGCGCTCTTCAGGCTGCGCCGGGGTGTTCTGGGTCATGCTCTGCTGCACCTGGCTTTCTGCTGAATGGCTTTCTGCTGAATGGCTTTCTGCTGAATGGGTCTGCGCCGAAGAACCGGAGACACCACCGGCCTGCATCGGCTCCAACGGGGACGGTGCAGCCACCGGCTGCTGAGGAGGCTGAGGCAAGGCAGGGTGAGGCGAGGGCGCCTGAGCCTGCTGACTCTGCTGAGCCTGCTGAGCACTATTACCCTGCTGAGCACTATTACCCGGCTGAGCACTATTACCCGGCTGAGCACTATTACCCGGCTGCGCCTGTTGAGCACCATTACCCGGCTGTGCCGGCTTCGGCTGGTAGTGCATCGGGTAGCTCACCGCGCCCTGTACTTGCTGATTGGGTGCCTGGTGAGGGGGAACCTGCTGATTCATCGCCTGGTTCTGCTGTTGCTGCTGCTGTTGCAATACCTGCCGTCTAATCTCACGCGCACGACGGCGCGACGGGCTCAACGACGCAAACAACGCCACCACCGCGCAGATCAGTACAAACAAAAGTAGCGCGTACAGGCGGGTTGCGCCGTCCAGCGAAGATGCCACCGCTGCAGGCATGACCGGCAGCGCGCCAACAAGAGCGAAAACAGCAGAAATAATCCTCATGACTTCACCATAACCCAGCTAAATCCCGGGTGCTCGCAACGCCGTTGCCTTACCGCATACTAAAAGGGAAGTAGCCGGGGTACCGGGTGCTCTCCACCAGCGCCTCCCGCACCCGCGTCACGGTTAAAAGACGATGCGGCGTAAGCCCTCATGCAGGATCTCACGCCGCATCGATCATCACTCAACTCACTATCGCACCCGGGCCGGTCCTCACACCGACCCTTCGGGACATACTGGGGATTCTCGCCCCTTCCGGTGCAGGGCTCTCATCTCCCGCCCCGGAAAACTATCAAACTCTATACGCTACCTACCGGCAGTCAGTGCGTGGGTAGCCATCTGCTGAGCCAGCTCGGAGGCCTTTTCCGCACGATGACGGCGGTACACCATTCCCGAGCAACACGCCACAATACCCGCACCGATACCGATGGAGCTTGCCAAGATCGCACAGAAAATCAGGGTTCCGATCATCATGGGTTTCTCCTTTGCTTTTATCCTTTGCCTTTGTTCTCGGCTCTATGTGCCTTCAACATTACGGACTGACCCTGTGTTCAAGCTGTGTACCAAGAAGCGTCATGCTGTGTAAACCGTGGAGAAAAACTGGGCGCTTTAAAAGAGAAACCTGAGAGTGAGTAGCGAACAAAGCCCCAAAATAAACTAGCCGCCGGGCAAATCGCCGGGTGCCTCAAGACCGGCTTATCAGCTGCCGATGAAAGGGTACGAGGAAAATTCCCAGGGAACTCCCCGATAACCAACAGCAAAAAGATATAGAACGCCATGAAACACCCTCTACAGTAGAAAGATAGCGTGTGCCCAGGGTGACGCATACGCACGACTTCTAGGAGAACTCATGACTCAGAACAACGGATGGTCCCACGGCGGCAATGATGGCGTCACGGATGCAACCCGTCCCATGCAGAACGTGAACGGACAGGCAGGCTACCAGCCCGCAAACCAGCAGCAGGGTCAGAACGCATACCCGCAGGCATATGCCTCTCCCGGATACACCTACCCCCAGGCTGCTGCCGCGCAGGTTGCGTCGGCGCAGTCTGCACCCCAGAACACCGACCATAACAAGCGTTACGGCGCAGGTGTTGTGCTCACCGCAGCTCTGCTCGCAGCCCTCGTTGGCGGTGGCGTTGGCGCGGGCGTCGGAGGCGGCATCGCAGCATCGAATAACAGCTCCACCAGCACCTCCTCCCGTGGTTCCGTCAGCTCCAATATCAGCAACTCCTCCACCGTGGCAGGCGTAGCAGAAACCGCAAAGAAGGTCCTGCCCTCCACCGTGACCATCGTTGCTTCGAACGGCTCCTCCTCCGGCGGCGGTAGTGGCGTTATCCTCGACAAGGAAGGCCACATCCTCACCAACCACCACGTGGTCACCCTCGAATCTTCCAGAGAAGCATCCACCATTGAGGTGCGCCTGAGCGACGGCACCGTACGCACCGCAACCGTAGTGGGCCTGGACTCTGCCGCTGACCTGGCGGTTCTGAAGATTAACCCCTCCGGTCTGGACCTGCAACCCATCACCTGGGGCGACTCCTCCAAGCTGGTCTCCGGCGAGGCAGTGGTTGCCCTCGGCGCGCCGTATCGTCGTAGCGAATCGGTGACCGCCGGCGTAGTCTCGAACGCAAACCGCGTGCAGCCCGCTGATGCGAAGGGCCAGAACTACATCCCCATGATTCAGGTTGATGTGCCCATCAACCACGGTAACTCCGGCGGTCCGCTGGTGAACCTCAAGGGCGAACTGGTCGGCATCAACGCGCAGGGCCAAGCAAGCCAGGACGGTGGTGCCGCCGACGGTATGGCGTTCTCCATTACCTCCAACTACGCCAAGCGCATCTCCTCCGAGATCATCGCCAAGGGTAAGGCAACCCACGGCTACCTGGGCGCGAGCGTAAAGAACAGCCCCGCGGACACCGGTTCGGGCTCGTCCAAGCTCATCCCCGGTGGCGTTGAAATCACCTCGGTGGAATCTAACAGCCCTGCCGCGAAGGCAGGCCTGCGATCCGGCGACGTCGTGATTGAAGCCGACGGCCACGCCGTGACCAAGAGCGACGAGCTCAACGGTACCGTGCGTGCGGCAGCAGCAGGCTCTGATCTGAAGCTGAAGATTAAGCGCGGCTCCTCCACCCATGACATCACCGTGACCCTGGGCGACGCCGACAGCCAGAAGTAACCCCTCGCGTCTGAACTAGCAGCGCGGTGCAGCTGAGAAACACCCGCTCAGCTGGGACTGCTTAGTTAGCCTAAACAACGCGCACAATAAAGATGCTCCCACCCCATACTCGGGGTGGGAGCATCTTGCATTAGTAAGACAGAACTATAGTGATACTGCAGAGCGGGCGGGCTAAGCGTCCTTGAGGACCTCTCTCACACGCCTCTGCAAAGCCGGGACAACCTCCTGCTCGAACCACGGGTTCTTCGCCTGCCACCTAAAATTCAGCGGCGAAGGATGCACCAGCGGCAGAAACTTAGGAAGATAAGACTCCCACGCACGAACCGTCTCCGTCAGGTTCTTCTGCACCTTTGGGGCGTGCACACCATCCAGGTAGTGCTTCTGAGAGTAAGCCCCCACCAGCAGAATCAGCTGAACGTCCGGCATGAGCTCCAAAAGCTGCGGATGCCACTTCGGCGCGAAATCCTTACGCGGCGGGTTATCGCCGTGCGCGCCCTTACCCGGGTAATAGAAATCCATCGGCAACAGCGAAATCAACTCGGGGTCATAGAACTGCTCATCCGACACGCCCATCCACTCGCGCAACTTCACACCGCTCGGGTCATTCCACGGGATACGGCTCTCCTGCGCGGCACGCCCAGGCGCCTGACCAATCACCACAATACGAGCATGAGGGGAGGCTGAAAAGACCGGCGCCCAGCCCTGTTCCGTAAACTCCCTATTCTGCGGATCCAAACGAATCTGCTCAGCCAGGGGAGGGCGCGTCTCCAGAATCTGCTGAACCAGATGCTCCGGCAGATTATGGTGTGTTGCAGCCATGCTAGATGGCGCCTCCCTCAAAACCGTTCTGACGCCACGCCTCAAACACAGCAATGGACGCAGAATTAGCCAGGTTCAGCGAACGGCGGCCCGGCTTCATCGGAATCTTCACCCGCTCGCTCACGTGCGGGTCCTGCTGAACCTCAGCGGGCAGACCCACCGACTCCGGACCAAACATGAACACATCACCGGGACGGTACTCAATATCCGCATACGAAGTCGAAGCAGTCGTCGTGAACGCAAAAACACGCTCCGGAGCCAGAGCCTCCCACGCATCCTCAAGGGTCTCATGCACCGTCACCACCGCCAGGTCGTGATAGTCCAGACCCGCGCGGCGCAGATGCGCATCATCAAAGTTAAAGCCCAGCGGTTTCACCAGGTGCAACTCAGCGCCAGTAATCGCCGCCAAACGGATAGCATTGCCGGTATTGCCCGGAATCTCAGGGGTATAGAAAAGAATCTTGAACACGTTCCTAAGTGTACCGCGCAGCCCCTGAATAGCTTCCGACCAGCATTGAGCGTCCCGGGGCAGTAGCGCTCGCCGACCCAGCCGCAGATGAACACACCTAGAAGAGTGCGGATAGAGCGCGATAAAATAAGTGAGGCGAAAAACTGCCGACAACCCAGCAGGAGGAACCATGAGCGCAGAAACCAACCGTCAGAACGGCCGCGTCTACCTCGACCATGCCGCCACCACCGACGTACTGCCCGCCGCCATCGACGCTATGGTCGAACAGATGCGCAACGGTGGCAACCCCTCCTCCCTGCACGCCGTAGGCCGCGACGCCCGCGCCACCGTCGAATACGCCCGCGAACGCATCGCCCGCGCCGTCGGAGCCGACCCCGCCGAAATTATTTTCACCTCCGGCGGCACCGAAGCAGACAACCTCGCCGTCAAGGGCATCTACTGGAAACGCCGCGAAGAAAACCCGCAGCGCACCCGAATTCTCGTCTCCTCCATTGAACACCACGCCGTGGAAGAAACCTGCGAATGGCTCGAAAAGGCAGAGGGCGCGCAGCTCGAATGGATCCCCGTAGACGAGCACGGTAGCGTCAACCCGCAAACCGTCCGCGAACTCATCGAAAAGAACCCCGAAGACGTCGCGCTCGTGACCGTCATGTGGGCGAACAATGAGGTCGGTACCGTACAGCCCATCCCCGAGATCGCCGCTATCGCCGCCGAATACGGTATTCCCGTGCACTCGGACGCGGTGCAGGCATTCGGCGCAATCCCCATTGACTTCCACGCCAGCGGGGTAGCGACCCTCGCAATCTCCGGCCACAAAATCGGTGGTCCCATGGGCATCGGCGCGCTGGTTGCAACCCGTGCCGTGCAGATGACCCCCGTCCTCCACGGAGGCGGCCAGGAACGCTCCGTACGCTCCGGCACCATCGACGCACCCGCCATCGCAGGTTTTGCAGAGGCCGCCGTGCACTCGGTACAGCACCTCGACAAAGAATCCGCCCGCATCGCCGCGCTACGCAACGAACTCGTTGCGGCAATTAGCGCGCTCATCCCTCAGGCGCACCTGAGCGGCGAAAACCCGCTCACCGAAGAATACCCCGGCCAGAAGCGACTGCCCGGCAACGCCCACTTCACCTTCGAAAACGCAGAAGGTGACACCCTGCTCTTCCTGCTGGATATGCAGGGCATCAGCAGCTCCACCGGCTCCGCCTGCAACGCCGGGGTGACCCGCCCCTCCCACGTGCTCATGGCAATGGGAATGGACGAAGACACCGCCCGCAGCGCCCAGCGCTTCACCCTCGGTCACTCCACCACCGGAGCCGATATTGCGCGCCTCATCGCGGCACTACCCGCTGCCTACGAACAGGCAGCAAAGGCGGGGCTGTCCTCGCAGCTGCCGGACGCCTCCCGCTGGCACTAAAAGACAGAAAAAAGGTACCGAACCGCCCTCAGCTTGCAATATCAGCGTTCGCTGAGGGCGGGCTGAGGGTGCACTGCCCAATATCCCGCCGAGCCCCTGCGTACAATGGGTAGCTACAGTAACGAAAAGTCCGCCCACACAAATAAGGCGTACCTTTCTAAAGGCTCAACACAACAGAAGGATAGGCAGTGAAAATTCTTGCAGCTATGAGTGGCGGCGTTGACTCCGCAGTCGCCGCAGCCCGCGCCGTAGAAGCAGGACACGAAGTAGTCGGCGTTCACCTCGCCCTATCCCGCATGCCCGGCACCCTGCGCACCGGCTCCCGCGGCTGCTGCACCCTCGAAGACTCCATGGACGCCCGCCGCGTCTGCTCCCAGCTGGGCATCCCCTTCTTCGTCTGGGACTTCTCCGAACGCTTCAAGGAAGACGTCGTCGACGACTTCATCTCCGAATACGAAGCCGGACGAACCCCCAACCCCTGCATGCGCTGCAACGAAAAGATCAAGTTCGCCGCGCTCCTCGAACGCGCCCTCGCACTCGGCTTCGACGCCGTGGTGACCGGCCACTACGCCCGCGTCATCACCACCGAAGACGGCAACCGCGAACTGCACCGCGCCGCCGACTGGGCCAAGGACCAGTCCTACGTGCTCGGTGTGCTCACCCACGAACAGCTCAAGCACGCCTGGTTCCCCCTGGCGGACACCCCCTCCAAGGCGCAGGTACGTGCGGAGGCGGCAGAGCGCGGCTTCTCCGTAGCAAAGAAGCCGGACTCCTACGACATCTGCTTCATCCCCGAAGGCGATACCCGCGCCTGGCTGGGCGACCACATCACAATGCGCCCCGGCCTCATCAAAGACACCCACGGCGAGGTGCTCGGCGAGCACCCCGGCGCGCAGGCATACACCGTAGGCCAGCGCAAGGGCCTGGCACTGGGCCGCCCCGCCGCCGACGGCAAGCCCCGCTTCGTGCTGGAGGTGCGCCCCAAGGAAAACGAAGTTATCGTCGGCTCCCGCGAGCTGCTTGCCGTGCACGAAATCCGCGGTATCCGCGCCACCTGGGCGGGCGTACCCGTAGAACAGGCGGCACGCTTCCTGGAAGAGCCCGCACAGCTGGGCGCTCGTAGCGAAGAGTTCGAGGTGACCGCACAGGTGCGCGCGCACGCTGACCCGGTCCGCGCCAAGGCGTACATGACCTGGGCACCCGACCCCGAAGCTGAAGAAGAAGGCACGCTGCGCCTGGAAACCGTAGTGCGCCTCCTGGACCCGCTCTCCGGCGTGGCACCGGGACAGACCATGGTGCTCTACCAGGGCACTCGCGTACTGGGCCAGTCCACCATCGCCCGCGCCTACTCGCTGGACCGCGAAGACATTCAAGAAACCCTGTCTGCTGGCGCCTCCACCAGCGCCGACTAGCCGCACAGAATAGCCGCGTACCCCGCTATTCGCAGCTGTTGCCGCAACAGCCTGCTCGAGCGCAACGCACAGAAGACCACAACCGGACTGAGGAGAGACCGATGACTGCCGAACACACTTCCTGCGAATTTGACCCCCACGCCACCTCCATGGGCGATGAAGTCGCGCCGGAGGTTTACGAGGAGCTCTTCGCCATGCGCCGCTCCATCGACAACTTCGATGCAGCGTTGGTGCACATCCTCGCGGAGCGTTTTCAGGCAACCAAGCGCGTGGGCGTCCTGAAGGCTAAGCACAACCTGCCCGCTGGCGACCCCGGTCGTGAAGAGGCGCAGATTGCTCGCCTGCGTGCCATGGCGAAGGAATCCAGCCTGGACCCGGAATTCGCGGAGAAGTTCCTGAACTTCATCATCTCTGAGGTGATTCGCCACCACGTGCGCATCGCGAACGAGCACGCTGACCAGGACGAAGAGACTGAAAAGTCTGAAAGCTAAGACTTTCTAAGATTTCACCCTCTTCGAGATCTCAGCCTCTCCGAAAAGCCCCGCTCTCATCCCTGCTGAGCATCCATCGTGCTGAGCGTCCAGCGGCAGAGCATCGACCCGCCCGCACTTTTCCCTAACCTGTCTTAACCTCACTCGTTTATGCCCCCTCAATCTTCCTCCCGCCAGAATGCCCGCACCGAGCCGGTGCCGGAGCGCCTGCTACTGCCCGGTGAGTACCGCGCCCCCGAAGGCGACGAACTGACCGAGCAGGACCTTGCTGCGCTCGCTACTGAGCGTCCGCTGGTGCGCGCTAGCGGTCGGGGTGATTTTCCCGGCGATGATTTGGCTGAGGCGATGTCCCGTGTAGAAGGCGAGCTGGGCGCACCGCATCTGCCGTTCCTGCCGCATCTGCCTGCGCTGGGCTGGCGGGCTACACCGCTGGCACGCACCCTGGCGGTGTGCGAGGGACTTGCCTTTGACGGTGTCTCGTTTGGCTGGCGCATGGTGCATAGCGGCGGCAGGGGAGCGCGTGAGTCTGCCCTGGCGCAGGACCGTCTGCTCTCCGATATCAATCTTCTAGCTGACCGTGTGGGCGCGCAGAAGAAGAGGTTCACCTCCGGTGTTGAGGGTTCCGCTGCGGTGTATAAGATTCAGCTGGTTGGTCCGCTGACCCTCGCAGCCAGCATCTACCTACCCGGTGGCGAGCGTGCCATCAGTGATGCAGGGGCGAGCCGTGATCTGCTGGAATCGTTCCTGGAAGGTCTGGAGCGTTGGGCGGAGTCTCTGCGTGAGGCTCTGCAGGCTCCCCAAGCGCTGATTGCGGTGCAACTGGATGAGTCGGAGTTTCAGCGTCTGATGGAGGGCTCTATCCCTACGGTGAGTGGCTTCCGTTCGTTGCCTTCGCTGCAACCTCACTACTATCAGCAGGTGTACCGCCGTGTGGCGGAGCGCTTCGCGGAGCTGAACCTGCAGCTCATCCTTGATGTGGATGGCACCGCGCTCAAACCGGTGCAGGAGCTGAAGCTGCTCAGCCAGTCCCGCCCCGCCCTTGATGCTTTGGCGCTGGTGAAGGCTATGCAGGTTGAGGGCGCCGCCCCCTGCGCTTTGCTGTTGCATCCTGACCGTGCCCGGTTGAAGGGACCGGGCATGCTGCAGGTTCCGCCGCTGAGCGACCCTCGTTCCTGGGAACCTGTGGCGCAGCTTTTGGAGGCGCAGGCTCAGTTGTGGTTGCCGGTGGTGACTTCTGTGCGGGTTCCTGATCAGGTGCGTCGACTGTATGGTCTGTGGCGTGAGGTTGGTCTTGAACCGACGCAGTTGAATGCGCTGGGTTTGATGGCTGATGAGCGCCCGCAAACGGGTTCGGTGCCTTCTGTATCCACCCCGGGTGCGGTGAGCGTGCTGGACGCGACGGCTTCGTTGGCGCGCGTGACAGAGTGTGCCCGTGCATTGTCTGAGTGCGCGGTATGATTAGAGAATCAGCTTTTTTATGTAAGTATTTACGACAATTCTTTAGGGAGGTACTGTGAGCGCAAGCGACGCACACACCATTTTGGTGGTTGATGACGATGATGCTCTGGCGGAAATGATTGGCCTCGTGCTCGCGCAAGAGGGCTTTAACGCTGTTTTTTGCGAAAATGGCAGCCGCGCTTTTGAAACTTTTATGCGCTCCACTCCCGATTTGGTGCTTTTGGATTTGATGCTTCCTGGCATGAACGGTATTGAAGTGTGCCAGCAAATTCGCCGTTCTTCTAATGTGCCGATTATTATGTTGACCGCTAAAAGCGACACTGAAGATGTTGTTAAGGGTCTTGAAGCTGGCGCTGATGATTACATTGCTAAGCCTTTTAAGCACGCTGAATTGTTGGCGCGTATCCGTACCCGTTTGCGTCCGCGTGAGAGCCGTCAGCTGGTGGTGTCCATTGGCGATATTGTCATGGATATGGACGGTCGTACCGTCAAGTACCACAGCACTGAGGTTCCGATGACTCCTCTGGAGTTTGACCTGTTGGCTGCGCTGGTTCGTCACCCGGGTCAGGCGTTGAGTCGTCAGGAACTGCTGGACATGGTCTGGGGTTACACTGATGTGAGCGATTCGCTGGTAAATGTGCACGTCCAGCGTTTGCGCGCTAAGTTTGATGAGCTGGGTGCGGATCGTTTTATTCAGACGGTCCGTGGCGTTGGCTATAAGATTCCGACCGAGCTGGTGGGATCTTCCGGTAGCTAATCGGAACCTATTCATAGGCGAAGGGATAACCTGATTGTCTGTTGCGAAGTCGAGCCATGAGCACGGCGCTTTGACGGCGGAGGCGGTAGCCTCCGCCTCTTCGCGTACCCGCACTTCCAAGCCGCGTAAGGCGCAGAAGCCGCGTAGGAACCTGATGCAGCGCGCTCAGCGTCTATGGAAGGAATCTCTGCAGTTCCGTGCTTTGGGTACTGCAGGCATCATGATGTTCCTGAGCTTCTTGATGGTGGGTTGGTCCTTGTCGAGCCAGATTGCGACGAGTCTTTTTGAGAATCAGAAGGGTCAGGCGCTGGCGGAATCGGAGAGTGGTTTCCGTAACGTTCAGAGCGTGCTGGACTCCTCTGAGGCCCGTAGTGACAGCGAAATTCGCCGTAATGTGAGCCGTACCCTGACCGTGCTGGATGCGGGCAGCTCGGGTAAGCGTAATTGGATTCTTGTGCCTTTGGAAGGTCAAGGTAAGCAGGGTTTTATTCCTGAGCAGAGCAGTAATAATTCTTTGAATTCTTCGAGTATTCCGAATGATTTCAAACAAACTGTTCGCGATAAAGATGGTATTTTCTGGCAGACGTCTACGGTGACTACTGTCGAAAATAATCGTGAGCGTACCTATCCGGTGCTTATTGTTGGTACACATATTTCTATTGCACAGAACCCTAATTACGGTTTGTTCCTTGTGTACGATATGACGGATTCTTCCGCCACGATTGCGCATATTAACTTTGTTCTTTTTGGCGGTTTCTGCGCACTGCTTACTGTGGTGCTTTCTGTGGTGTGGATTGTGACTCGTTTTGTGGTCCGCCCGATTACGCAGACCGCTATTACGGCGGAGAAGCTGGCTGCTGGCGATCTGGATCAGCGCGTGTCTGTACACGGTGAGCATCAGGCGGCGCGTCTGGGCTATTCCTTCAACCTGATGGCTGACTCGCTGCAGGAGAAAATTGTTCAGCTGGAGCGCCTGTCGACTCTGCAGCAGCGCTTTGTGTCTGACGTGTCGCATGAGTTGCGTACTCCGCTGTCGACGGTGCGTTTGGGTACGGAACTTCTGTACGATACGCGTGACGAGATGGAGCGCACGCAGAGCCGCACCGTGGAGCTTCTGCACGATCAGGTGGATCGTTTCCAGTCGATGCTTTCTGACCTGCTGGAGATTTCTCGTTTCGATGCAGGTAGCGCAATGCTGACCATCGACACTGAAGACTTCATGCGTGTGCTGTCGAATATTTTGCAGGAGGCTCTGCCGCACCTGGAGCGCACGAATACTAAGCTGAACGTGCATACGAGCCATGAGAGCATCATGGTTGATATGGACCGCGTGCGTATTGAGCGTGTGCTCCGTAACCTGCTGTACAACGCGATTGAGCACGGCGAGTCCCGCCCGATTGACGTGTACGTGGGTGCGAATGCCACGAACCTGGGTGTTGCGGTGCGTGACCACGGTATCGGTCTGTCTGAGGATGAGGCTGTTCAGGTGTTCAACCGTTTCTGGCGTGCTGATACTTCCCGTAAGCGCACCCTGGGCGGTACGGGCCTGGGTCTGTCGATTGCTGCTGAGGATGTGCGTCTGCACGGCGGCACGATTGAGGCGTGGGGCGAGAAGGGCCGCGGTGCCTGCTTCACGATGAACCTGCCGCTGATTCACGGTGCGCCTTTGGGCGAGTCGCCGGTTTTGGTGACGGGTGAGCCTGAGGTGAGTGCGCATCGTTCGGCGACCGCGAAGGATACGCTGCCCAATATTGCTCCTCGTGCGAACCTTGAGGGCGAGCTCTAAGGGGTTCAAACGGGGAGAGGCTTTAGGCTTCTGTCATATATCGGTGCGTTGGTGTTGCTCGGCTGTATTTACGCTTATCCTTGCGTATTTGCACTGTTCACCCAGTACAATCAATGCAGATATGTTTTCACGGTGTTGCTATTTCGCCGTGGTTATCTTTTCACCGTGTTGCGGTGGCCTGCAACGGTAGTTGGTGATTGTTTGTCTTTGTTCGTAGAGGAAGGTTAAGACCTCCATGGCTCATAGGGCTATTGTTTCTCGACGCGCCGCGCTGTCTTGGGGTGCGGTGTCTTTGGCGACGCTCGTGAGCTCTTGCGCGGGTCTTCCCTCGAACGATCGAGTGACTCAGCACAGCAGCGGTCTGGACGTGAAGAGCGTTAACACTTCTCCGGCGCGTGCGCCGGGACCGCTGGCGGGTGCTACCCCCGAGGCGATTATTGAGGGCTTCGTGCGTGCTGGTGTGGACAGCATTGAGAATTATGCTGTGGCGCGCCAGTATTTGAGCTCTTCTTTTGCGCGCCGTTGGAATCCTATGGGTACGACTCGCGTGTACCGTAATACGGTGCAGCCTCGCAGTGACGATAGTGGAGCTGCCGAGGGTACGTATCATGTGCGTTTCCAGCAGACGGCGACTGTGAATAGTCAAGGTATTACGAGCACATTCCCGGAGGCTCAGACTGAGACTCAGGATTTTACGGTGGTCATGGAAGATAACCAATGGCGCATTAGCTCCTGCCCGGATGGTTTGTGGCTGGACGGCGCTGAGTTTGAGCGTGTGTTTAGCCCATGCCGCCTGTATTTCTATGATCGTGCGTTCCGTTATGCTGTGCCTGATATCCGCTGGTTCCCGCATACGGACCGTTACTTTGAGCTGCTGGTGCGTACCCTGATGGCTGGCCCGGCGTCCTACCTGAAGGATGTTGCGTTCTCGGCGTTGAACGAGTCTATGCACCTTGAAGCCGCGAGCATGAGCGATAACCAGGATGTGCTGGTTCGCCTCTCCGGTGAGCACCTGGACGATAATCGTTTGGCGCGTGTGCGTGAGCAGATTATGCACGGCTTGGAGAACTTCTCGGGTCTGGGCAAGACTGAGGTTTTCTATAACGGCACTCTGATTCCTGAGAACGCGCCGAGCGGCTTTTCTGCGGTGAAGCTGAACCCGGGTGTTCCTGCCCGCACGGTTGCTATTAATTCGAACGGCCAGATGGTGGCGCGCGATGACTATATGAGCAATGCGGGTGAGCAATTGCTTCTGCGTGGCGTGACCCAGTTGAGTTCCCCGGCGATGGGCTATTCGGCGGATGTTTACGCCTGCTTGGCGAACGATGCCGCGAGCCTGTACACGGTGTATCAGGGCACTGCCCGCCGCGTGTGGCAGAGTACCGCGCTGACTGCCCCTAGTTTTGATGCGTACGGCTGGGTGTGGGCTGCTGATGGTGAGGGCGTTGTGCGTGCTTTTAAGCCGGATTCTGAGGATGCAACCGAGCGTGAGCGCGGCGTGGATATTGGTTTGTCCTGGCAGCGTAATTTGAGCTTTACGAGCGTGAACGTTTCTCACGATGGTGCCCGCATGGCGATTGTGGCGTCTACTGAGGGTGCGTCGGCTGTGATTATTTCCGGCATTGTGCGTGATGATGCCGGCAAGCCTCTGCGTCTGACGGAGATGGTGCGTCTGAGCTCTTCTGTGACTCCGCGTAATGCCCGTTGGGCTGGCGACCAGAGCGTCGTGGTGGTGAACGTGAAGAATGGTGAGTCTGAGGTGATTTCCCTCAGCGGTGAAGAGACGAAGCTGGACCGTTTGGATGGTGTGATGACCATTTCGACGGCGGATAATACGTCGAATATTATTGCTCACCGTTCTGACGGTTCGTGCTACCTGATGGAGGAGCGCGGCTGGATTCGCCTGGACACGACCCTGCACGAGATTAGTTACGCCGGTTAGCCTCGGGTAGGCGCGAGCGAGGAAAGGGTGCTTTCGGTGAGTTCAGTACAGCGTGGTTTGAACGATTCCGTGAATGGGTCCTGGAGCAAGTCTCTGACCGGGCTTGCGGGCGCTCTCAAGAGTGCCGGCGGGTCTTTGGGGGAGGTGCTGATGCCGCGTACTTGCCCGTGCTGTGCGGTGCCGGTCGCCTATGGGGCAGGCTCGCCACTGTGTGAGGCTTGCTTGCCGCAGTTGCGTTCGGCGTTGGCTAAGGTGGAGCGAGTATATGCTCTGCAACCTCTTGATGGCGCGGCTGCTCCCGAGGTGCGTGCGGCATCCCGTTATGAGGGGATCATGCCGCGTGCCCTGTTGGCGTTGAAGAATGCGGGCCGTACCGACCTGCTGCCCCTGTTGGGAGAGGGTTTGGCGCGTAGCGTGTATGAGCTTCTTCGGGCTCACCGGGAGGGGCTTCAGCCGGAGTCTGCTTCTTCAGTCCCGGTTGAGGTTCTGCTGATTCCGGCGCCGTCCTCTGCTCAGAGCGTGCGCCGCCGCGGCTATGCGCCGGCGAATCTTTTGGTGCAGGAGGCGGCGCGCCAGCTTAATAAGCGTCTGCCTGCCTCGGTGCGGGTGCGCGCTGTGGACGTTATCGGGTACGTTCCTCACAACCGGCGGGGGAGTGGCGCCTCCATTATTTCTGATGCGATTTCCGGTGCGCAGAACGAGCAGAAGACCCTGGGCGCTGTGGGTCGTGCCGAGCGGATGCACGGTGCCTTGCGCGTTATGGAGCCTGCCCTGTGCACGGGTCGGGTGAGCGTTATTTGTGATGATGTGGTGACCACCGGTGCGACCGCCTCTGAGATGGTGCGTGTGCTACAGGAATCCGGTTCGCGGGTGCTGGGCGTGTGTGCTGTGGCGGCGGTACCGAAAAAGGCTCAGACATAGCGTTTCTTGTAGTTAGTTGCAAGAGATACACGATTTTTGGCGAATAAAGTTCGCAGACGGACGAATAGCTATTATTTAGGCTAAATATTTGTCATATCTAGTGATATGAAACATGTTTCGTACTAGAATATAGACAAGGGAACGGCATTGGAGTCGAACCCCCGTACCGGGTCCAGCCGGACGCGGTATAAGCCCCCAACCTGGAGGGAATGATCGTGGAAGTCAACATCTACGGCCGCAATATCAAGGTCACCGAACGCCTGGAAGAGTACGTGAGCGAGAAGGTTCAGAAGTTCGCTCAGCTCGGCGATAACGTGAAGGACATCGACGTCAAGTTCAGCAAGGACGGTCACCTGGGTGGCGAGTCCATCCGCGTTGAGATTACCGTTGTTGGTACCGGCCCTGTCCTCCGTTCCGAAGCCCAGGGTCACGACAAGTTCGCGGTCTTCGATGAAACCTACGGCAAGCTCCTGGAGCGTCTGCGCCGTGCACGTGACCGCCGCAAGCTGCACAAGCGCGGTGGCAAGCACCCCGTCTCCGTGGCGGACGCTACCGGATCGATTCCTGTGGTTACCGAAGCAATTACCGAGATTCTGTTGCCGGATGTTCCGGTGGAAGAAGCAGCATTCGATAACAGCGAGGTCACCCTCGCCGACGAGGCAGCATCTCCCATTGAGATTCGCCACAAGAGCTTCAAGGGTGAGCGTCTGACTCCCGCAGAAGCTGTTGACCGTATGGAACTGGTCGGCCACGACTTCTACCTGTACATTGACAGCGAGACCGGCGCACCGGCTGCGGCATACCGTCGTAAGGGCTGGAGCTACGGCATCATTACTCTGGACAACGAGTAAAAACTAACGTACCTGCTGGATGCTGAGGCGTAAGGCTCTTTAGGGGTCGTACTCAGCGAGTAGGCTCAAGACCCGGGCGGTCTGGGAACACACACCGTGTTTCTCCAGGCCCCCGGGTTTTTCTTTGCCCTCCACACATCTGTTCCTTTAGACGGATGGGTCGGCTCTGCCTCAACCGGAGGGTGAAAGATTCGAGTGTCACCAAATGTCACCTCGTGGGCGTACAGCGTAAAAAATAGCTCGGACGGGCGAATTAGGCGGCTCTGCCATACAATATGTAGGAAGGCCTCACCGCGCGCACTCTCGCGCGCCCTTGGTGAGGGTACCGAGACAATCAAGGAGTAGAAGCTCAGTGGCATCTTTCTTGGAGAAAATCCTCCGAACCGGCGATAAGAGGGTTCTGCGACAGCTCGAAGCATACACTAAGGCGGTGAACTCGCTCGAGGACAGCTTCGCATCGATGACCGATGAGGAACTGCGAGCAGAGACCGACAAGTTCCGCGAGCGCGTCAAGGACGGCGAATCCCTCGACATTATGCTGCCGGAGGCCTTTGCGGTGGTCCGTGAAGCATCCAAGCGTACCCTGGGCAAGCGCCACTACGATGTGCAGCTCATGGGTGGTGCAGCGCTGCACCTGGGCAACATTGCCGAAATGAAGACCGGTGAGGGTAAGACCCTCGTCGCGACCCTGCCCGCGTACCTGAACGCGCTGAGCGGCAAGGGCGTGCACATTGTGACCGTGAACGACTACCTGGCTGAGTACCAGGCGAACCTCATGGGTCGTGTGTTCCGCTTCCTCGGCATGGAGTGCGGCGTGATTCTCTCCTCCATGGAGCCTGACGAGCGTCGTAAGCAGTACGCCGCAGACATCACTTACGGTACGAACAACGAGTTCGGCTTCGACTACCTGCGTGACAACATGGCGTGGACCGTGGAGGAGCAGGTTCAGCGCGGCCACAACTTCGCCATTATCGATGAGGTGGACTCCATCCTGATCGATGAGGCACGTACCCCTCTGATTATTTCCGGCCCCGCAGCGGGCGAAGCGAACCGCTGGTACGCAGAGTTCGCGCGCATTGCCGCAACCCTGCTCAAGCGCGGTGAAGACTACGAAGTAGACGAGAAGAAGCGCACCGTCGGCATCCTCGAATCCGGCATTGACAAGGTGGAAGACCACCTGGGTGTGAAGAACCTCTACGAATCCAAGAACACCCCGCTCATTGGCTTCCTGAACAACTCTATTAAGGCGAAGGAGCTGTTCACCAACAACAAGGACTACGTGGTCATTGACGGCGAAGTCCTGATTGTTGACGAGCACACCGGTCGTATTCTGCCGGGCCGCCGCTACAACGACGGCATCCACCAGGCGATTGAGGCGAAGGAAGGCGTCGAAATCAAGCCTGAGAACCAGACCATGGCGACCGTGACTCTGCAGAACTACTTCCGCATGTACGACAAGCTGTCCGGTATGACCGGTACCGCGGAAACCGAAGCGGCAGAGTTCATGAACACCTATGAGCTCGGCGTGGTGCCCATCCCCACCAACAAGGGTGTGCAGCGCATCGACAACCCCGATAAGGTGTACCGCGACGAAATCGCCAAGTTCAAGGCGGTCGTCAAGGACATTAAGGAACGCCACGAAAAGGGCCAGCCGATCCTGGTGGGTACCGCAAGCGTGGAGAACTCCGAATACCTTTCCCGCCAGCTGGCGAAGGCAGGCGTGCGCCACGAGGTGCTGAACGCAAAGAACAACGAGCGTGAGGCTGCTATTGTTGCGCAGGCGGGCCGTAAGGGCGCCGTCACCGTGGCAACCAACATGGCTGGTCGCGGTACCGACATTATGCTCGGCGGTAACCCCGAATTTGAGGCCGTCGAGAAGATGCGTGAGCTCGGCCTGGACCCGAACACCAACTCCGAGGCGTACGAGGCCCGCTGGCCCGAGGTCCTGAAGGCCTGCGAAGACGCCGCTAAAGAAGAGCACGATGAAGTCACCAAGCTCGGTGGCCTGTACGTGCTCGGCACTGAGCGTCACGAGTCCCGCCGTATCGACAACCAGCTGCGCGGTCGTTCCGGCCGTCAGGGTGACCCGGGTGAGTCCCGCTTCTACCTGTCGCTGACCGACGAACTGATGCGCCTGTTCAACACCGGCATGGCAACCCGCCTCATGGCGGCAGCCCCCGAGGACTCCGCACTGGACTCCAAGATCGTCAGCCGCGCTATCGCTACCGCCCAGTCAAACGTTGAAGGCCGTAACGCTGAACAGCGTAAGAACGTGCTCAAGTATGACGACGTGCTCAACCGCCAGCGCGAAGCAATCTACAAGGACCGCGGCCGCATCCTGCACGGTGACGACCTGAAGGACCAGATTTCCGGCTTCGTGGACGAGGTGCTGACCACCATCATCGACGCGCGCGTCGCTGAAGGCCACGCCGAGGACTGGGACTTCGACGAGCTCTGGAGCGCCCTCAAGCAGGTGTACCCCATCTCCATCACCGTGGACGACCTGGCAGAAGACGCTGGCGACCGCACCAAGATCACTCGCGACCAGATTGTGAAGGAAGTTTTGGCGGACGCACACCTCATCTACGATGAGCGTGAAAAGAGCGTCGGCGAAGAGAGCATGCGCGAAATTGAACGCCGCGTCATGCTGTCCGTCATTGGTGAGCGCTGGCCCGAGCACCTGTACGAGATGGAATACCTCAAGGAAGGTATCGGTCTGCGTGCGATGGCTCAGCGTGACCCGCTGGTCGAGTACCAGCGTGAAGGCTACGACATGTATCAGTCGATGCTCGGCGCGATCCGTGAAGAGACCGTGACCTACCTGTTCAACCTGGACCTGTCCAAGCAGCGCACTCAGGCTTCTGCCGTGCGCCTGGCTGAGCCTTCGCGCCCGAAGTTCCTGCAGTACTCCGCCCCCGATGAGGATGGCCACGAGCAGGTTCACGTTGAGCGCACCAAGGAGAGCTAGCCTCGGCGTAAACCCGAAAACGCTATAGACGCAACAGAGAGGGTGCGAATCCAATACCGGATTCGCACCCTCTCTGTATGTCTGTGCATGTCTGTGCGTTCCTGGGCGCGTTGTGTACGGGAAACCTTAGTCTTCGTCCGTGCGGCTCTGCGGCTGCTCGATTGCAGTAATCAGCCACATACCGTGAATCAGGCGCATCTGCATAGTCACCACACGAACCTTATCTGCACAGCGCAGTAGCGCCACCACCTCGTAGAGCTCCTCGTGCACCTTCTGCGCTCGCACCCGCAACAGAACCGGCGGAAGAGTCAACAGCATCTCCTTGCGCACCTGGCGCGGGTTCTTCGGGAAGTGCGGCAGAAGACGGTGGAAACAATCCGCTGACACCCACTGCGCCAGCTGCTGACGCGAACGACGAGCCGACATGATCTCCAGGTAAGCAATTGCCACACCCGCGCAACGACCCTCCAGCTGGCGAGCCAACGCATCCGCAGGACGCAACGGGCGGCCCTTCTTTGCCACCGGCGGGCGCTGCGCCGAATGCTGCTCATAACGCGGCAGTGGCAACAGCGAATAGACCGATGAGCTGTTCCTCCTCTGCACCAGTGCCATCGTGCCCTGCCCCTGCTCCGGTAGCGGAGCGACCTGCTCGACAATCGCAGACTGAGCCACCGGCTGGGAGGTGCGTGCCGCCTGACGCTTTGAATACGGGCGGGCAGGCTGATCGTTACGGGAGGCAGGCTGCGCAGGCTGAGAATACTGCGCAGTCGGGGAATGCGGCGGCGTCCACGGGGCGCGGGGGAGAAGGTGGGCGAAGCTCATGACGGCTCCTTTCAGGGCAGGGAATGTGAGGTGGGTTGAGCGAATGAGATTGACTGACTGAAAAGCTATCGGGTGAGAGAAGGCTAATGAACGGGCTGTTCGGGAATCTGCAGAACCTGCCCCGCGTAGAGCAGCTCGGCATTCTGACCCAGAGCGTCCTTATTCGCCTCGTAAATATCGAGAGTGTAGTTGTAAATGGTGGAGGCGTCGGTGCCTTCACCCAGCTGCTCGGCGGCAATGGACCAGAGCGTATCGCCCGCCTGGACCGTGTAGGAGTAGGTGCCCGCCTCAGTGCGGGGAGGGGAGAAGAACGGGCTGCGATCCTGCAGAGAGCCCGCCGCCTCCGTGGGTTGAGGAGCCAGGGGGATATCGGGAACCTCGGCGGAGAGCGGCAGGAGAGCGGCGGACTGTGCCGGGTCGGTAGCGGAGAAAACCGTATCTGAGCTGGTGTCTGCCCCCACAGTACTCGTTGACTCTGCGGTCATGACCGCAGAGATAGTCGTCTGCGGCATGCCTTCCGTACTGGTCAGCCCGGCGTTGCTGGGCGTAACCACCGTAGCCTGTGCGGGAGCCAGAACCGCACCCACTCCAAGAGCCGTGCCACCGAGCGTCAGAACGATGCGGCGCATAAAGCGCGGACGGAAAATCGCCGGGACCTTCAGCACCGCGCGGTCAGCGTTGTGGCTCGAAACGCGCAAAGACCAAGCGTAGAAGAGCGCGTAGATAAAACTGATGAACCACCAGGCGGTAATGAGGATTGCCGCCGCGCCAGCGCAGAGCAACGAAGCGTCAGCAAGAGGGTGCGCCGAAGGGATGCGGTGCAGGTTCACGCTCAACGCGCCCAAGACCGCCGCCGAAAGCAGGGGAGGGGCGATGAAGAGCAGTGCGTCCTGATAGTTTGCCTTAGCACCGGACTCGGTTACAGAGTCGGCTACGGCTACCTCTGCACTGACGGTACGAGGCGCGGCTGCGGGGCGTGAAGCGACGGTGACAGGGCGTGAAGCGAAGGTTGCGGGAGCTGAGCCCGGAGTGGAAAGATGGTCCACAATGACCTCCAAATGGTGTATTTGATAGCTTTTGGTGTTTCTTCATTTATACAGGAGGTTGCGCCAAAAATGAAGCAAAACGCATCAAAATATATGAAAAACATGTAATTTGATAGAATTTGCTTCAAAAATCAGGCTCGAGAATCACCATCCGACCAGAAAACGTCCCGGTTCGTATCCGCACCCCTCCTCGGGTAGGGTCATAGTATGAGCATGGAAAAGTTCCTACGAGACATTGAGGCGCGCCTCGCCTCCGAACGCGCCTGGGATATGGAACAAGACGCCCGCCAAGTCGCCCGCGTCCACTATTCAACCATCACCCTCGACGACCGCCTCCTCGCACAAGTTGGCGGCCCCATCCGTATCTGCGCCACCGACATGCAAACCTACGAAGGTAAGCTCGAAATGGTCGGCGAAGAATGGGTCAGCATCGAAGCGCGCGGCGAGAACATCATCATCCCCCTGCGCGGAATGCTTTGGTGGGAAGGCGGCATAGCTCCCGGACGCGCTGATGTTCGCCCCGAACGCTACCGCATGAAAATCCAGCTCGCCCTGCGCTCCCTCGCCATGGCACGCGAGCCCGTCCGCCTCTCCCTCGAAGGCGGCACCGTCAGTTACGATGGCGTGATTGAGCGAGTTGGCGCCGACTTCCTCGAATTGCGCCTGCTCAACGGTGGACAGTACCCGCGCATCCACGAACGCGACCAGTACGCGCGTGCAGCCTACGGTGCGCAGGGAGGTTACGGGCAGGCTGGTTATGGTCAGGGCGCCTCCGGCTACTCCCGTGCACCTCGCGGCGCTGGCGTGCGCACCATTCCGCTGGCTCGTATTAGCGCAGTTATCGCCCGTATCTCACGCTAAAAGCACGGGGTAAATAGTGGGCAGTTCAATTTGTGGGAACGCCCATAAAAACGCCTCGACAAGTATAAATTCCCTTATAAAAGCAACAATAAACACAAAAAGGTCCGCCCCTCTCCATTGAAATCTCAATGAGAGGAGCGGACCTTTCTAAAACCACTCGAGCGTTGCGCCCGCGAGGTGCATGTCGAATGCTACTCAGCCTTAGCCTTTGCAGTGAGCTTGCCGGAAGCAATCGCCTCCAGAGTCTGCTCGTGGCGCTCAGTAATGTACTCTTCAAAACGAGAGCGTTCAATGCGCCACTGGTTACGTCCACCAATCTGAATGGCGGGAAGTTCGCCGCTACGCACCAGAGCACGCACCTGCGAAAGCGAAACCTGCAGCTCCTCGGCAACGTCGCTCAGAGTGAGGAAACGAGGTGCAGTCATCGAATTATTCCTTTCCGTGAGTGAAATCCTGGGCCCCTTAGCCACCGTTAGCGGCCTTATACATAGAGTCCATACGGAACATCTATTGAGTACTTTCAGTATATGTCATCACCATGAAATTTGCGCACAAAAAGCCTTATATGAGCTGAAAAGTTATCTAATTACCCCTTCAAAAGGGGCAAGACTCAAAAATATTTCATAAACGCGACTCTTGTTGAGAGCGAGTACTAAATGAAATATGCTGTTAGGGTTAGTGCCAGAATCCAGTCAAAGCACTATCGAAAACACACCACTCGCTCATCGGTCAGTTGAACAACACCCGGAATCACCGCCGGCTTCCGCACCGAAAGGCACAACCACATCATGCGCATACGACAGAACGCGACGAAGCGTTCCACCCTCACCGAGCCCCACGCCAGGCGCCTCAAAAGGCCCACCGTCAAGGACTGGCGATTCATCCTCGGTGTACTTCTCGTGCTCGTCTCCATCACCGGCGTGCAGCTCTACGTGCAAGCCAACAACAGCAAAACCGAGTACTACACCGCCAAAAGCGAGATTCGCCTCGGCGAGAAGATCACCGAAGACAAACTAGCCCGAGTCGAAGCGAACATCGACTCCGCCAACGATAAGTACTTTACCCGCGCCGATGCCGCCCAGATGAACGGCAAAATCGCGATTCAGCGCATCCCCGCCGGCAACTTCATCAGCAAAGAATCGGTAGGCACCGAAACCTCCCCGGGGCGCCGCCTCGCCACCGTCAGCATTGACCGTGCGGCAGCCTCCGCGCTGAAGGCGGGCGAGCGCGTGGACGTGTGGACCTCCGGCCCGCGCAACCCCGACACCAAGAGCGATAACCGCACTGAAAACGGCGCCCGCGCCATCGTCACCAACGCTGAAATCGTTGCTGTAACGGTCGACGAAGGCGTGCTTGGCGCCAACGGCAAGGCAACCGTGCAGCTGTGGGTCAAGGAAGAAGCCCTCGCCGCCCTCGTCAAGGAAAGCAATAGCGACTCCAAGATCAGCCTCATCCCCGGCACCTATGGGGAGGGTCAGTGAACATCCCCGTCATCCTCTACGGCGATGACGGCTCGCTCCTGAACCGCATCGAATCCCAACGCGGCCGCGTCTCCGTGGCGCGCACCGTGCAGGACTTCAGCGAAGCCGTCGGAATGGCGCACACCGGCATTGCCCGCGTGCTGCTCTGTGCCCACGTGCCCGCCGAAATAAGCGCCTCCACCGTGGATGCGCTCGCCGCCTCCGAGGTGCTCCTGGCGGTCATCGCCCCGGACAACCTGCATCTGCCCACGCAGGCTCACCGTATCCGCCCCGAAGCTGCCCTCGACGAGATTCTGGGCTCGCTCGAACAAGCTGTGGATGCGGCACTCGCCCGCCCCGCGGTAGGCTACGGCGTGCCCGCACAGACCCCGAATCAGGCTCCCGCGCAGGCGGTGCATCAGCCGGAGGCGCACGCCGCCTACGGTCAGGACGCAGGCTACGGATACGATGCAGGGTACGGCTACGACAGCGCGTACGGTGGCTACGGTTACGATAACGGAGCTGCTGGCTATGGCGTTGATGGATATGGGGCGGGCGGCTACGGCTACGACCCCGCCGCGGGCGCTGGCTCAAACACCGCCGCGCCCTACGGAGCCGACTACGGAAGCTACGGGATCGACCCCGCGGTGCCCGCCGGAAACGCGCCCGGTGCACCCGGCACACCCAGCGCGCATGACCCGGCGGAAGCCTCCTCCGTCGTGCCCAGCAACGAGGAATCCGTGCTCAGCCAGGCCGCCGCCATCGTCGACTCTTTCGCACCCGGCAACGACTACGCCCTGCATGTGCAGAACGAGAACAACGACGGCACTCTGCCGCAACACCCCGACATTAACCAGGACCCCGCCGCGCCCTCCCGCTACCAGCCCGGCCACCGCCTCGGCACAATTGTGACCGTCTGGGGCACCCACGGTGCACCCGGTCGAAGCACCATTGCCTTCAACCTCGCCGCCCTCGCGGCGCAGCAGGGCCAGCAGGTCTGCCTCATTGACGCAGATACCTACGCGCCCAGCCTGGATGCGCTCATGGCGCTCGAGGATACCGGCTCCGGCCTGGCAATTCTCTGCTCGGACGCCGACCGCGCCCAGCTCGACGAGAAAAAAGCCGGCGCCATTATGGAGCGCGTGCCCCTCAAAAACGGCACCTTCGACTTCTTGAGCGGCATCACTTCCTCCTCGCGTTGGCCCGAGGTGCGCGCCCGCGCCTTCGCCGAGGTACTCGAATGGCTCAAGCACCGCTACGACCTGGTCATCTGCGATGTTGCCGCCCCCATCGAGGTGGACGAGGAACTGACCTTTGACGGCCCTGCACCGCGCCGTAACGCCGCGACCCTCACCGCGCTCGCCTGCGCCGACCGCGTGATTGCGCTGGGCGAAGCGGACGTCATCGGCCTGCCGCGCCTGATTAACCTCGCCCGCGAGGTGCAGTCGCGACCGGATCTTTTCGCTCCAGAAACGGATGTGCAGTACTGGCTCAACCGCAGCCGCCGCGAAGCCGCCGGGTTCAACCCGGAGGCGAAGATGCGTGATAACTGGGCGCGTTACCTGTCGGTTCCGCTCACCGGCGTGATTCCGTACGAGCGTAAGGTCATGGACCGTTTGCGCCGTAACGGTGAAGCGCTGCTGGAGGTGTCGCCCCGCCACGCGGTCGTGCAGTCCCTGGAGGCGATGCTTGAGGGCATGTACGCAGTACGCCCCGGTGCGTAAGCCCGTCAGATAAATCCGTCAAATAAGCTCGTCAGATAAAACTAGCGCTGCTCAAAGACCCGGCTTGTCGGAGTGCCCCGTTCAGAGGCTCCGACAAGCCGGGTTTTCTGCGTCTTACGCATATTTAGGGTAGGGGAGTGGTGCGAATGCCTCACTGTACAACTGAGGGGTTCATCTCATCTCAGGGCGTCATATTTGCGATTAAAAGCGCACTCCAAGAAATGCTCTGTAAACTATTCCACGTATTGTCGTTTGAATGGGATTTGCGGCGAACAAACCGTAAAATGGTTGAACACACCCGAACTTAGGGAAGCACACAAACATATGTCTTTTGCAGAAGGAATTATGAGCGCCTGCGACTTCGGTCCCGGCGACACTGAACGCGTTCACCTCATCATGGGTGAATGGCAGGTCATCTCTGACATTGCCCAGAGTGACCTGGTTCTATGGTTCCCCACCGACTACGTTGTTGCCGACGGCAGCTCCCCGGATGCCGTCTCCGGCCCCAGCGAAACCAGTACTTTCCGTGCCTTCGCGCACGTGCGCCCCTCCAACGTCCGAACCCTCTTCCACCACGACATCATCGACCACGACATGGAAGACGGAATCCGCGACGAAGCATACCGCGTCTGGATTGACCAGAACATCAGCACCTACACCGACGAAGGAAGCGGTGAAGGCGTTGGTGCCCGCCCGCGCGTGCACGTAACCTTCGTGCCTATCGTGCGCAACAACCGCACCATTGCGTTGCTGACCAGCCACAAGATTGCCACACCCAGTGGCTACCCCTCCATCAGCGACGAGGTCTACGAATATACTGCTGACACCATGCTCTCCATGGTGCACTCCGGCCTGTGGCCCGACCCCCTCGCCCAGGGAAATAACACCCAGGGCAACCCCCGCGTGATCGACGGCATTATTGTGCTTGACCCCTCCGGCCGTGTGGTCGTCGCTTCCCCGAACGCGAACTCCATGTACAACCGCATGGGCATGACCGGCTACCTCGAAAAGCAAAACCTTGCCGACGTCACCCGTGCGATGCTTCCTGCCGGTGAACAGGCAGACGAAACCCTGCAGCTGGTCCTTGCCGGTCGTAGCGACCTGCGCACCGAATTGGTTATTGCCCGTGCTCGCGTGACCATGCGATCCATCCCGCTGCTGGTGCAGAGGCGCGCCCGCATCGAGCGTGAGGGCGCCGTGATTCTCTGCCGTGACGTGACCGAGTTGCGCCGCCGCGAGCTGGAGCTCATGACCAAGGACGCGACCATCCGCGAAATTCACCACCGCGTGAAGAACAACCTGCAGACCGTGTCCGCTCTACTGCGCCTGCAGTCACGCCGTATGACCACTGATGAGGCACGTCAGGGCCTGGAGCAGGCGATGCGCCGCGTGGCAACGATTGCTACCGTGCACGAGGCGCTTTCGCAGGGTCTGACTCAGAACGTCGACTTTGACGAGCTAATTGAGCGTCAGTTCCACCTTGCCGCTGAGCTTGCTTCCCCCGGTCAGCACGTGTCTACCAAGCTGATTGGTTCCTTTGGGTCTTTGCCGAGCCAGTTCGCTACCCCTCTGGCATTGGTTATCAACGAGGTTGTCGCGAACGCTGTGGAGCACGGCCTGGATGGTGAGACCGGCACCGTGACTCTCGAGGGTATTCGCGGCATCAACGATGAGGGTGAGAACATCCTCACCGTCGTGATTACTGATGACGGTAAGGGCATGGGCGATAAGAAGATTGAAGAGTCCGGCCCGAACGCCTACCGCCCGGTGACCGGTAAGGAAGGCCTGGGCATGCAGATTGTGCGTACCCTGGTGGCGAGCGAGCTGAACGGCTCGATTCGCTGGGAGGCTAATGAACCGAAGGGCACCCGCGTGGTGATTACCGCGGTGCTCGTCTAAGCCCTTCTCGTATGACATGTAGAACTGCCGCCGCCCCGAGTACGGGGTGGCGGCAGTTTGCTGTCTAGATAGGTTCTGTATATGGCAAAAGCGTGGTGCAGCGACATAAAGTCACTGCACCACGCTTTTGATGCCCTATTGAATACTCCGGAAGTTAGGATGCACGGCGGGCACGAGCTGCGCGACGCTTCATCGCACGACGCTCGTCTTCACTGGTGCCACCCCATACGCCGGAGTCCTGGCCGGTCTCGATGGCCCACTTCAGGCAGACGTCTACAACCTCGCAAGAGCGGCAGACAGTCTTAGCCTCTTCAATTTGCAACAGGGCAGGTCCGGTGTTTCCTACGGGGAAGAACAGCTCCGGATCCTTGTCCAAACAAGCTGCACGACTACGCCAATCCACGGTGGACCTCCTTCATGATTTACGGTCTCACGCGGTGGCAAGACACATCTATTTTCCTGTGCGCGTGTCAAATACATCCGCTGACGGGATGCTCACCCAGCGTTAGGGTGAAAATTGACTTATCAACTTTCGCATGTTGGAGCGGATGTGACAAGTACTTTTCTCTAAAAACTTCAGTATTACACTGAGGCATCTATCACTTAGGCAAACCTTTGTCTAATTGAGAGGGTGGGGAATCGCATGCTGACACACATAGTCTGCACCCCGTCTCATGGGCGAGACGTGGGCGGTTGGGTGAGCGGCACCTCAGGCATAATATAAAGCGGTACCTACCCCTGAAATACCGCACCGACGACGAGGCGGTGAACCCAAAACAGGGGAGCGCCCACCCGCTAACGCACTAGCGCATCGGAAACATACCAGCATGCCGGACCGAATACACCCCGGTCTGCCCCGCCACTACCCATGAGGAGCCCACCGTGACGTCACGCCCGTTCAACGTCATCTACGCATTCGCCCTGACCGAAACCTTCGCGGCATACATTCTGATTCGCGGCATCCTCTACCCCTTTATTGTCAGCGGTATGTCTACCGCCCAGGCGATTGTGGGCGGCGTACTCCAGGTGCTCATTGCAGCGGGCATGACCTACTTTGGGCTGCGTTTTTACCGTGGTCGCTTCGGCTCGCGCCTGCCCATGATTCTGATTACCCTCTGCACCCTGTGGGTCACCGCAAGCACCCTCGTCATGAACGTGAGTGCTTACGGCCTGAATATCGGCCAGTCCATCACGATTGCGGGTGTTATTGGTGCGGCGACTGCCTTCATCTTCGTGCTCATGCCCAGCAGCCGCCGCTATATTGAGGCGGTCACTGAGGAGTCGGGCGAAGAAGCGGAGAAGTACAGCCGCCGACGCCGCTAACCCCCTAGAGCGTAAACCCCTAACGCCGCTAAACCCTAGATAGCTCGGCGCTAGAGTGCTCAGCTTTAGACCGCTACCGGCACCTTCTGCGTAGCTGTTACAGCCTGTGCAGCCGTGCTCAGCGCCAGGGGAACCTGCGCCGCGCACACGGAGGCGCCATCGACCACCACGATGCGACCGGCGGGCTGCTCGCCCTGCGTGAATCGATCCAGCGGCAGCGCGGTCACCGTGCACATGTCAGCATCCGCTAGGGATGCGGGCGCGAGCAGAAGCGCACGCGAGCATCCCATGAGCGCAGCCAGCAGCGGTGAGGAGGCGCGCCTCGGCCACGGCGTGTAGGCGACCAGCATCGCGCGGAACTCACCGCGACGCTCCAGAAGTAGCTGCTGAACGGCGGGCTGCAGGTACTGTAGGTCGTCAATGAGCACGAGCGTCTGCGCGGGGTTCTTCACCGAGTCCAGGAGTGCACGGGTACGCTCCACGCTCGGTGGTTCACCCGACGCTCCGCCATCACCCGAGGTGCCGCCAGAACCCTCAAGGATGAGGGTTTCGAGCTGCGGGTTGAGCTGAGCAATGCTTTCCAGCAGGGTGCTTTTACCCGCCGACCGGGAACCCTGCACCGGAACTACCGCGCCAGCCGGGGCACTCAACCACACCGGCATCTGCCGGCGATCAAACGCGACCAAGAGCTTAGCGACCTGCGGATTGCACGCGGCGTGGGCGGCGGTCACGTACTCGGTCGAGGGCATGCGATAGTACTCGGGGAACTGCCGCAGAAGAGTGCCGGGGTGAGTGCCTGACCCGTTAGAAGCGCTCGTGGCGTTACCCTGCAGAACCTGAACCAGCTCCTGGAAACCCGCAACGCAGGGCGAAAGAATCGACGCGCTCAGCGGCTGATCCCCAATCAACTCCTCGTTAATGGCACCCTCCACGCAGTAGTGGCTCTGTGCCGGGGTCGGGTAGTCCTTGCTCGTTGAACGCATCAGGTCAGCGTCCAGGAAGCGGCGGCTCAACAGAGTGGAATGCGCCGCAGCGGCGAAACGACCGCGCGGGTTCAACGCGGAGGTGAACACCACCGAATAGCCGCGACGGCACCCCTGCGAGAGCAGGTCATAGAGCAGGTTCTCCGTATCGGGTTGGCGAACCAGCGCCTCCAGCCAACTGTCCAGACCGTCCACGACAATGAGCGGGCGGGTGGAAGCCTCGGTACCCCACAGGTTCGGGGTGCGCAGCTCCTCCAAGCAGAACCGCAGATGCGAAAGCTCCTGTGCACCCACGAGCGACTCAAAGGCACCGGCGTAGGGTTCCAGATCGCGGTAGAGCGCACCGTCAGAGGTCAGCAGAACAACCGGCGTGCGGGCGGCGAATGCCTGAGCTAAAAGCCCGTAAAGCATCGGGGCTCGTTCGGCGCTCTGCGCCAGCAATGCCAGCGTCTGCTGACCCGACCAGCTGATCGGGCGGCGCACACCGTAGCGGGCAATCTCCAGCTCACCCAATAGATACCCTTCGGAGGCAACGCCAGAGTCTGCAGGCTCCTGCGGGGTAGCCGCCGGGTCAGTGCCGTACGCTACCGGTTTGCTAACCGGCGCCTCCACCACGGGCAGCGGGGTGTTCTCGGGAAGCTCCGGCGGAATCGGGCAGTACTCATCCTGAACCGTTGCATTCTTCTGAAGACTCCTCGGCGCGTACTCGCGTTCATAGAGCGCACGAATCTGCTGCGCCGAACGAATCAGCAGCTCATCCTCATTACCGCCGCCCTTCTGAACGGCAGAAGCGGCAGTCAGCTCACGCCAGCCGCCCTCCTCAAGACCCAACACCTGCACCGGACGGGCATCGCTGCTCGAGGGGACCGCATCCACCAGCGGGGCGCGGAACGGCAGGGAACGACCATCCGGCAGGCGCACATACCCGGCACCCGGATGCGCCGCCGAAATATACGCCGCAGACTCATGCTCCAGCAGGTTATAGGAATCCTGAGCGCTCGCCACGCGCAGGCAAATGCTCGTGGCAATATTGGCGCGAATATCCTGCGAAATAGCACCCTGCGGACGCTGAGTCGCCAACACCAGATGCAGACCCAGCGAGCGACCAATCGTGGCGATGCGCATCAGCTCAGCCATAGCATCCGGCATGGAATCGATGAGCATGCGGAACTCATCCACCACAATCAGCAGCTCGGGGTAGCGCGGAGTCGTGCCCGCCGCCTGGCAGGAAGCCAGGTAGTCGCGGTAGGAGTTCACACCGAGCGCCTGCAGATCCACCTCGCGGCGGTGAATATCGGCGCGCAAAAATTCGAGCGCACGCTCCACCGCCGACACATCAAAATTACTCAACACGCTGAGTGCATGCGGCAGCTGAGCCAGAGGACCCAAACCAGCAGAGCCCTTGAAATCCACCAGAATCAGGCCCAGACGCTCGGGCGGGTAACGTAGCGCAGCGCTGAGTACCAGCGAACGCAGCAGCTGCGATTTGCCAGCACCGGTCGTGCCACCGAGCAACCAGTGCGGACCGTGCTCAGATAAACCAATATTCAGCGAACCGCCCGAAGAAACACCCAGGTAGCAGCGAATATCGGAGGCGTAACGCTGAGCGGACCAGCGCTGCAGAACAGACTCCACCGCCATGTCATCGGCGCGGTTCTGCTGCTGAAGAGATGAGAACAGATGCGCCGACTGGTGCACCTGCCCCTCACTGAGCGCGCCCTGCTCCTGCTCGCACCCGGCGCGGTACAGGTTCTCAAGAGCGGCACAGAACGCCTCGAGGCTGAGCCCATCGGCGTGCTGGCACAGACCCTCACACGCCAGAGGATGCACCTGGTAGACACCCTCGGTGGGCTGCACCGGAGGCATCGCATAGCCCTGCGCGCGGTAACGGATGCTTTGACGGTGGCTACCCTCACTCGCGCACTCAACCCAGGCGGCACCAAAAAGCGCACCGGGTGCATGTGCGGAATTATCACCCTCAGCACTGCCCAGCACGCAGAGCGCAGGGGCGTTCATCTTCTGCTCACGCGGGGAGGAGAGCGCGCGGGATTGCGAACCCTCAGCGATAGCACCGGAGGTTAGTGCGGTCAGCAGGGGAGCGTAAACCGCGCTCGCATGCTGCGGCATGAGAATCAGCGGCGGAACCGAGGAAGAAAGCTCCGACTGCAAGCTGCTCTGCAGAGCCTGCAGATACTTCTCCTGCTGCGTACCCGGCAGACAATGCACACTCACGCCCGGCACCACAGCCAGAGTTTGTAGCAGGGCGTTCATACGTTTCTGCGCACTATTGTGAGCTTCGGCCAGCAGAACGTGCACCGAACCCGGATAGCCCGCCACCAGCTGCACCAGGTAGGCGCGCAGATGCGCCTCCTCCAACTTAAGGTAGTGACCGAGAACCGGGGTGGGCAGCGGTAGATAGTGGGGTGCATCCTGCTTCTCCAGAGCGCCCAGCGGGAGGTTGCGGCCGCGCAGGTAAGGTTGGCGGGGACCGCACCCGAGCACGATAGCCGGGTAGTCATGCAGGGCAGAGGGACCCGAAATCGCCAGGTCGCCCGCAGTCGGCAGGGTGAGGGCACGTTCCTTTTCCTGCTCAGCCGCCTGATGAGTTTGCTGCGATGCGGCACGGTTCTCCGCCCGACCGCCAAAGAAATGCAGAAGCATCAGCAACGAAGACGCCGCAGACATCAGCAGAAGGAACCACATGCCGGTCACCAGCGCAATAATCAGGCCCACCACAATCGGAAGGCACACGCTCAACAGAATCTGCTTGAGCTTACGCGGCGCGGGAGGGTTCACCACCACCGGCTCAAAGGGGTTGCCGGCGTCGCCCAGGGGAGCAAGCGTCTGCGCGGGCTCGCCAGAGGTCATGGCAGGCGTGCTCGCCTTCTTAGTGGTGTGTTCGCGGTCGGCGCTGGGTGAGGTGAGCATGCAGAGTGAGGAGCCGAGGCGGAAAGGCTCGTCCCAGCGCAGGATGCGCGGCTCGGCGCCCTGCGCCTTCATACTGCCATGTGCCTTCTCGCTGCCCTCGCTTGCGGCGGGGCGTTTCTCGATCCAGCGGATGCCGGAGCTATCGGCGTAGAAGCTGCCGTGCACCGGCTTGAGGAAGGGGTCCTGCAGGTGAATGTGGTGCGGCTGTTCTCCTCCACGGGCAGGTAGTGCCGCCCTGCCGAGGCTGGTGCGGCCGCGGCTGATGGGGAAGGTTGCGCCCGCTTCGGGTCCGCGCAGAATGTGCAGGAGGCTGACGGCGGGCGCGTTCAGCGATTGAGAATCTTGGGGCTGAGAATTTAGGGGCTGAGATTCGTTCGGAATGTGGATATTTAGCGCATCCGAGGTGTTGAGGGGGTCCTTATCGTGCGCGGGGCGTAGCTGGAACGTTGTATCCCGCGCCTGAGCGTGCGCGCCGGGTGTAGAGCGTTGCAGAGCGTGGTTGAGTGCCTGCTCTAGAGCCTGCTGGTTTGTGCTACCTGTGCTACCGGGGTGCAGCTGTATTCCGTTGGGTGCCGCCTCGCCGTCGAGTCGGAGTACGCGGGGGTAGGGGAGCGCGTTGGTGGTGTTGTGGTGGTCGAGAAAGAAGAGAGTCATACCCTCAGAAAACATTAAAAAGCATTAAAGCTCAATGAATTACCTGTATATAAACTAAGACGTTCGTATTTTTTGAATTTTTCGCCCCATTTTTCAAAAAGCTGTGGATAAACCGCCCCAATCACCTCTCGCGTGCACCGGCGCGCATCCCCAAATATGCCGGCAGGGGTGCTTTCTTGTAGCGCGTGAGAGCACTTAAAATGCCCGCTTCGACCTGTCCCTTGTATCTGCGGCTCTATGCGACGGCTAATTATCGCAGTAAATAGAGCGGGGTGAATATTTACCCGTAAATAAAATTCCTTCACCGTGAGCGGGCCGTAAAAATACACAGAAGAAAGAACTGTCTCAGACCCGCTTGACCTCGGGGTTCGCGAAGAATATTCACACAGAGAAAGAGTGTGCGAACAATAGTCCAAAAGCCCCTAAAAGCACGTCATAAGTATGCGTAGTGCTTGATAAACGGGTATCTTAGATTATGACTATATCCATCACGGGAGGGGCTTTTTGCGCCCACCCGTGCGGATTGCGGCGCGACTGAGAACACTCGGATGTGTCCAATCTGGTAGGTGAATACCGCCCTCGCAGAAGCGGCGGTGCGCCGTGATAATACAGGAGAAAACATTGACCGCTGACCTCGTAGTAGTCGGTTCGGGCCTCTTCGGTCTGACCATCGCAGAACAGGCTGCCACTGAGCTGGGCCTGAAGGTTGCCCTGCTGGACCGCCGTTCCCACATCGGTGGTAACGCATACAGCGAGAAGGAGAAGCAGACCGGTATCGAGGTGCACCGCTACGGTGCGCACCTGTTCCACACCTCCAACGAGCGTGTCTGGGAGTACGTGAACCGTTTTACCGAGTTCACCAACTACGTACACCGCGTGTACACCCGCCACAACGGCATCGTCTACCCCATGCCGATTAACCTGGGTACCATCAACCAGTTCTTCAACGCAGCTTACTCTCCCGCAGAGGCAAAGGCGCTCATCGCTGAGCAGGCTGGCGAGCTGGCTGGTACCGACCCGCAGAACCTGAATGACAAGGGTATCTCCCTGATTGGTCGCCCCCTGTACGAGGCGTTCATCAAGCACTACACCGCTAAGCAGTGGCAGACCCCGCCGGAAGAGCTGCCCGCATCCATCATTTCCCGTCTGCCGGTTCGCTACAACTATGACAACCGCTACTTCAACGACAAGTACGAGGGTCTGCCCGTTGACGGCTACGCAGCATGGCTGGAGCGTATGGCGGCGCACCCGAACATTGAGGTGCACCTGAACACTGACTTCTTCGAGCCCGGTCACCAGTACTCTCGCGAGAACGTCCTGGGTCAGATTCCCGTGGTCTACACCGGCCCGGTTGACCGCTACTTCGACTACGCTGAGGGCGACCTGTCCTGGCGTACCATCGACCTGGAAGAAGAAGTCCTGCCGATTGAGGACTTCCAGGGCTGCTCCGTGATGAACTACCCCGATGCTGATGTTCCCTTCACCCGCATCCACGAGTTCCGTCACTTCCACCCCGAGCGTGACTACACCAAGGACGCAACCGTCATCATGCGCGAGTACTCTCGCTTCGCGAACAAGGGCGACGAGCCGTACTACCCGGTCAACACCTCCGTGGACCGCGAGAAGCTGCTGGCTTACCGCGACCTGGCTAAGGGCGAGAACAACGTGCTGTTCGGTGGCCGCCTGGGTACCTACAAGTACCTGGATATGCACATGGCTATCGGCGCTGCACTGTCCATGTTCGACAACAAGATCCGCCCGCACTTCGCTAACGGTGCGAAGATTGAGTCCGGTGGTGTTGACGCATAACCATGGCTGATAAGACTTTGAAGAACCTGCAGCGGGTTATTTTTCCGAGCGCGGTTGAGACTGACGTCGTGCCCCTGTACGTGGATGCGAGTGTCGCAACCGGCGTTCAGTTACCCACCCGTATTGACGGCGATGCTTCCACCTCCATTGCGGAGGCGATGAACACCTCCGGTCAGTCTGTATCGAACGCTAGCGCGAACCGTGATGCCGCGAACAGCCTGAACAGCCGCCGCTCCATCACCGTGAACGCGGGCCAGAGCCTGTCTTTCGGCACCTACTTCAACGCGTTCCCTGCATCGTACTGGCGCCGCTGGACTGACCTGCAGAAGGTCGTGCTGAGCGTTCAGACTCGCGGCGAGGGCATGGTCATTGTGTACAAGTCCAATGGCCGTGGCGTGATTCAGCGCGTGGATGCGAAGCTGCTCTCCGGTGAGGAAACCAACACCTTCACCCTGCCCCTGGCACCGTTCGGTGACGGCGGCTGGTACTGGTTCGACCTGGCTGGCACCGGCGACCTTGAGCTGATTGAAGCGAACTGGCTGGGCGACATTGAGCCCCGCGCAGACGTGAAGGCTGGTCAGGCGACCGTGCAGATTACCACCATGAACAAGGTGGAGTACTGCATCAACAACATTCGTGCTCTGGGTGAGAGCCCCGAGATTTTCGATGCTGTGCACGAGTTCCTGATTGTGGATCAGGGCACCCAGAAGGTGCAGGATCACGAGGATTTCGAAGAGGTCGTCAAGCCTCTTTCCGGTAAGTTCCGCATCATTAACCAGGGCAACCTGGGTGGTTCCGGTGGCTTCTCGCGCGGCATGTTCGAGGCTGTCAACAACGGCTCCGATTACGTGCTGCTGCTCGATGACGACGTTATCGTTGAGCCCGAGTCGATCCTGCGTATGGTGACCTTCGCGAACTACTGCAAGGAACCTACCATCGTGGGTGCGCACATGTTCGACATGTTCGACCGTTCGGTTCTGCACGCGTTCGGTGAGGTTGTTGACCCGTGGCGTAACTTCTACGCTAAGCCGCACGATGACATGGCGATGGGCCACAACCTGGGTCACCACAACCTGCGTAACACCCCGTGGCTGCACCGCCGCGTGGACGTGGACTACAACGGTTGGTGGATGTGCCTCATCCCGACCACCGTTATCAAGGAAATCGGCCTGTCTCTGCCCCTGTTCCTGAAGTGGGATGACGCTGAGTACGGTCTGCGCGCTAAGGCCGCGGGCTTCGCTACCGTGTCCTTCCCCGGTGCGGGCGTGTGGCACGTGTCCTGGACCGATAAGGATGACTCCGTCGGCTGGCAGGCGTACTACCACGAGCGCAACCGCCTCATTACGGCGTTGCTGCACTCGCCCTTCGATAAGGGTGGCCGCGTGCTGCTGGAGTCCCTGTTCTTGGACGTCAAGCACACCCTGTCCATGCAGTACTACACCGAGGCTGGCCGCCTGATGGCGCTGGAGGATCTGCTCTCCGGCCCCGAGCACCTGCACCCCTCGCTCTCGCAGCGTCTGCCGGTGATTCGTGCGATGGCTAAGGAGTACCCGGAGTCTCAGGTGAAGCCGAACGTGGATGATTTCCCGGCTATCCAGACGAAGAAGCCTCCGTTCCGTGGCCGCCGCGCCTTTGCGTCCCCCGGTTACAAGAAGCTTGCTTCCTGGACCGCGAAGACTGTTGCTCGTCAGCTGCTCAAGCCGGTGAGTGAAGAGGCGAAGGCTCACCCGCAGATTCAGCTGAACTACGGTGAGACCAACTGGTGGACCCTGTCGAAGTTCGATTCGGCTCTGGCGACTAACGCTGAGGGTACCGGTCTGTTCTGGTACCGCCGCGATCCCGAGCAGCTCAAGTCGAAGCTGGCTCAGGCCGCTAAGCTGCACGTTCAGCTGGTGACCGGTTGGGATAAGCTGCGTGAGCAGTACCGTTCGAAGGCTGCTGAGGTTGCCTCCTACGATGCGTGGGCTAAGACCTTCGCTGAGCATACGGATTCTGAGCTGACCCGATGAACGATCTGAAGTCTGTTCCCCTGAAGGCGCCCGGCCGTGGGCGCGGCATCCTGGATGCGGTGAAGAACCGCTACCTGCTTCGACTGCTGGTCGATAAGGAAATCCAGGTCCGCTACCGCGGCTCGGTGCTGGGCATTTTGTGGTCGTACATTAAGCCGGGTGTGCAGTTCCTGGTGTTCTACATTGCCATGGGTATGTTCCTTGGCTTGGAACGCGGTATGCACAACTATGCGGTGTACCTGTTCTCGGGCATGATTGCCATTAACTTCTTCTCGGAGGGTTTTGGTAATGGTGCTCGCGCCATGGTGGTTAACAGCG